>Ga0247841_10000261_pt1 | contig 145153 bp, 138 predicted proteins | sample LaCruzMarch2015__2_FD_192410 | JGI IMG/M metagenome (GOLD analysis project Ga0247841, IMG submission 192410) | Freshwater microbial communities from meromictic Lake La Cruz, Castile-La Mancha, Spain - LaCruzMarch2015_18m | ecosystem: Environmental > Aquatic > Freshwater > Lake | place: Spain...
ACCGGGGTTATTTGATTACACCGTCTTCCTTGTCTTTCCAGTAATTCCTCAGGTTCTGCTTTCAAATACTGACCATTTTGCTGTCTACAAAGATGGCGGAGCCCGGCAGCCGTGCGGAATTTGACAGACGTGCAGTATTTCGATAAACTATTATTCATTAAAGTCCTCTGGTGGTCAGAGCGAGGCGGAACCACCCGTTCCCATCCCGAACACGGCAGTGAAACGCTTCAGCGCAGACGATACTGAGGAAGAGATTCCTCGGGAAAATATGCCACTGCCAGGGACTTTTTTTATTGCCCTTTTTCCTGCAAAGGCGGCTCTTTGCAGCTTCCTTTGAGACTGATGTTCTTTGACTTGCCTCATACTACAACTTATAATTCATAGTACGTAGCCTATCGAGGCTAAGTCAGAATCCCATTTATCGAGGTTACTATGGCCAGTAGATTTGAGAAATTTTCCGAGCGTGCCCGTCGGGCACTTACGCGTGCCCAGGAGGAAGCTCAGCATTTCGGGCACAGCTACATTGACACTGAGCATATATTGCTGGGATTGATCGCGGAGGATGACAGCGTGGCCAGCCAGGTGCTCAATAACATGGGCGTGGCAACCAGCAAGGTGCGGTCTGCGGTTGAATTTATAGTGGGAAGGGGCGGACGTCCCAATACCAACGAGGTAGGCCTTACCCCAAGGGCCAAGAAGGTCATCGAGCTGGCTGTTGACGAGGCAAGGCGACTCAACCACAGCTATATCGGTACTGAGCACCTGTTACTGGGGTTGCTCAAGGAGAGGGAAGGTTCGGCAGCCGGAGTGCTCGAGAGTCTTGGAGTTACCTTCGATAAGGTTCTGGTCGAGGTGAACAAGCTGTTGAATGCGGCTGGCGGGCAGGCCAGGGCGGTGACCAAGGAGGGAGCCAGGACTCCCATACTTGACCAGCTCGGCGTGGACCTGACCAACCTGGCGCGCATGGGCAAGCTGGACAACATCGTCGGCAGGGAGAAGGAATGCGAGCGCATTATCCAGATACTCAGCCGGCGCACCAAGAACAACCCTGCCCTCATCGGTGAGCCGGGCGTGGGGAAATCAGCCATCGTGACCAAGCTGGCACAGCAGATTGTCATGGGCGATATCCCTGAGCCCCTCAGGAACAAGAGGCTGGTGACACTTGATATTGGCTCGCTTGTGGCCGGTACCAAGTACCGCGGTGAATTTGAAGAGAGGCTGAAAAAAGTCCTCGATGAGATCAAGGGAGCCGGCAACTGCATCGTATTCATCGACGAATTGCACACCATTGTTGGCGCGGGAGCAGCCGAGGGCGCGGTGGACGCCTCCAATATACTCAAGCCATCGCTGTCAAGGGGTGAGATACAGTTTATCGGCGCCACCACCCTGGACGAATACCGTAAATATATTGAAAAAGATGCCGGCCTTGAGAGGCGGTTCCAGCCTGTGATGGTGTTGGAACCGACTGTTGAGCAGACCGTGCTTATTTTGAGAGGCATCAAGCACCACTACGAGGATTACCACAAGCTGATTATCCACGATGAGGCACTGAGCGCAGCCGCCTCAATGGCATCGCGCTACATTTCGGACCGTTTCCTGCCGGATAAGGCCATTGACATCATGGACGAGTCTTCGTCACGTGTCAGGATCAAGAAAGGCGTGGTCCCCATCGGCATTGCCGAGGTGCAGAAGGCACTGGAGATCGTGAGGCGGGATAAGGACAACGCTATCGGATCTCAGCAGTACGAAATGGCTGCAGAGCTTCGCGACCGAGAGGTGCAACTGCAGGCCAAGATAAAGAACATGGAGCAGGAATGGCAGAGCACCCAGAAGAAGGAAACGCCCATCGTTACCAAGGAAGACATCGCCGAGGTCGTCAGCATGTGGACCGGCATACCTGTCATCAGCCTGACTATGGACGAATCAGAGAGGCTTCTCAAGATGGAGGAGTCGATTCACCAGGACATCGTGGGGCAGGATGAAGCCATCATCACCATCGCTAAGGCTGTTCGACGCTCGCGTGCAGGGCTCAAGGAAGCCAGGCGGCCGATGGGCTGCTTCATTTTCCTGGGTCCCACCGGTGTGGGCAAGACCGCGCTGGTCAAAGCCCTGGCCAAGTTCATGTTCAAGAATGAAGATGCCATGGTCAGGCTGGACATGTCGGAGTTTATGGAGCAGCATAACGTTGCCCGCCTGGTCGGCGCACCACCGGGATATATAGGCTACGAAGAGGGCGGGCAGTTAACCGAGGCGGTCAGGCGCAACCCTTACTCGGTCATCCTGCTGGACGAGATAGAGAAAGCACACTCGAATGTTTACGATATCCTGCTGCAGATAATGGACGATGGACATCTGACAGATGCTAAGGGTAGAAGGGTGGATTTTCGAAATACTATCATAGTTATGACCAGCAACGTCGGTGCTGAGGAAATAAAGCATGCAAGTATGGGTTTCAATGTAAAGGGCTCTGAAGAACACGATCGCCAGGCTGCCTATGACAAGATGAAAGAAAGTGTCATGGGCGTTTTGAAAAAGAAGTTCAGGCCGGAATTCCTCAACCGAATCGATGCTTCCGTGGTATTCCACGCGCTTACCCGGGATCATATCCGCCAGATAGTCAACCTCATGCTTCGTGAGGCAGTGGCTTCAATGGGAGAGAAATTAATTACACTTGAAATTACCGGCGCTGCCAGGGATTACATGGGAGAGAAGGGATACGATCCCAATTACGGCGCACGGCCGCTGCGGCGCGTAATCCAACAGGACGTTGAGGACAAACTCTCTGAAAATGTCCTGCGCGGCGAATACGAGGCTGGCTCAACGGTGCTGGTTGACTATGATGGCACCGAGATTGTCATCCGCAAGCTTGAAAAAGCCCTGGCACCGGCGGTAGAGAGCAAATTGCTGACTGGTGAGGTAAACCACCTGCTGGACAGTGATAGCCAGTAGTTGCCCCCGGCCGGTTAATTGAATTATGCGAGGGCGTGACCAGTCACCCGGACTGGGTTCACGCCCTCAATCTTTTTTGCTGCCGGTTTCAAGAAAGTTATTACTATTTTTGTTATCATTTGCTTGGCTAAAGGTCAAACGGGAGAGAGAAAAAGGTTGGAAAAGCAGAAGGTAAAAAAAGTATTTATCTGCCAGGGCTGCGGTAGGGAAAGTCCCAAGTGGGAGGGCCGGTGCTCAGGTTGTCAGGAATGGAACTGCCTGGTCGAAACCACGGTTGCCAAAGGCAAAAGTGCGACGGAAAGCAGGCCGGATGCAGCGGGCCATCTGCTGGAGCTTGCCAGGCTGAAACACGACAGCTATTCCCGTATAACATTCCCCATCGGCGAGTTAAACCGCGTGCTTGGCGGTGGTCTGGTGGCCGGTTCGATGGTGCTCATCAGCGGTGATCCCGGCATAGGCAAGTCCACCCTGCTGCTGCAGATATCCGATGCCATCACCAGGAACAAGGATGGCCAGGTTGTGTACGTATCAGGGGAAGAATCATCTCAGCAGCTCAAGATGCGGGCTGAGCGGCTGGGTGTAAAAGGCGGCGGGCTATTCGTTTACCCCGAGACCAACATGGACAATGTAATGGCAGGGTTGGAGTCGATGCAGCCCTCCCTGGTGGTGGTAGATTCCGTTCAGACAGTTTACATAGAGGATATCAACGGCGCGCCGGGCAGCATCAACCAGATCAGGGAATGCACCCTGCGCCTGTTGAGGTGGGCCAAAAAGACCGGTGTGCCGGTCTTCATCTCGGGGCATGTCACCAAGGATGGCTCTATCGCCGGGCCCAAAGCCCTTGAGCACATCGTGGACGTCGTGCTCAGCCTGGAGGGGGAGTCTTTCAACAGCTACCGCATATTGAGGAGCACCAAGAACAGGTTCGGTTCAACCAACGAGGTGGGAGTATTCGAAATGGGCAGCCTGGGGTTGATTGAAGTGGCCAACCCCTCACAGTTTTTCCTGGAATCATACGTAAATGGCGCCATCGGAGCCGCGGTTGTGCCCACCCTGGAAGGCAGCCGTCCCCTTCTGGTCGAGGTACAGGCCCTGACCAGTGTGGCCTCGTATGGACCGCCCAGGCGCATAAGCAACGGGGTCGATTTTAACAGGCTTCTGCTGATATGTGCCGTCCTGACTCGGCGTGCGCATGTCGGATTGTACAACCAGGATGTAATTGTTAATGTTACAGGCGGAATCAGGATATCAGAGCCGGCCGCCGACCTGGGCATTGCCATGGCCATCGCTTCCAGCTTCAAGGATGCCAGGTCCATACCGGGCACCGTGGCGGTGGGTGAGATAGGGCTGAGCGGTGAACTCAGGTCCGTGCCGCAGATGGACAGGAGGGTATCGGAGGCTGCCAGGCTGGGCTTCACCAGGTGTATCATTCCGGCTGCTGTCAAAAAGCCATTCCCCGGAACCGGCGGCCTGGAGATAATCAGGGCGGGAAGCTTAGCGGAGGCCCTGCGGGCGGGACTTGAGAAAACAGCAAAAGTAAAGGATCCGGACAATGAATGAAAAGGCCGGGGTGGCTGCCATAGTGGTCGGCGCCGGCAGCGGCAGCAGGATAGGCGCCGACAAGGCATTCCTGGGCCTGGCGGGAAAACCCGTTATTGCCTGGCCGGTTGAAGTCCTGCAGCGCAATATAAACGTGCGGGAAATCATTTTGGTTTTACATAAAAGCCGTCTTGAGGAAGGCAGGAGCCTTGCAGATGAAAAGGGATGGTCAAAGGTGACCCGGGTCTGCGCCGGTGGCAAACTGCGGCAGGATTCGGTAAAAAATGGTTTGTCCAACGTCAGTGATTGTGAACTGGTGTTGATACATGATGCCGCGCGCCCTTTCCTTACGGACAGGCTGATAGACGATGGGATAAAAGCTGCCGGGTCAACCGGAGCGGCGGCTGCGGCTGTGCCGGTCAAGGACACGGTTAAGCAGGTTGATGAAAACCAGGTTGTGTCGGCGACACTACCGCGTGAGCGCCTGATGGCGGTTCAGACACCCCAGGTCTTTCAGTATAAAATGTTGAAAGAGGCATACGGTTCCCTGGATGGCGAGGTCACGGATGATGCTGCCGCCGTCGAGCGGATCGGCTTTAAGGTCAGGTTGTACACCGGGGATTACGGGAATATCAAGATTACTACCCGGGAAGACCTTGCACTGGCGGAAATAATAGCAAAGCGAAGGTGATATTATGAGAGCAGGCATAGGTTATGATGTTCATCCACTGGTGCCAGGACGCGACCTGGTGCTGGGAGGGGTTGCTGTCCCGTTCCAGAAAGGACTGGATGGCTACAGCGATGCCGACGTGCTGGTACATGCCATCATGGATGCCCTGCTGGGCGCTGCAGGATTGAAGGATATAGGGCACCAGTTCCCCACCGGTGACCCCCGGCACAAAGATGCCTCCAGCATCCATATGCTGGAGCATGTTGGGCGCAAGGTGGCCTCCGCCGGTTACGTTATTAAAAACGTGGACAGCACGCTCATTGCGGAGGAACCCAAAGTGGCCCCCTATATCGACCAGATGAGGCACAATATCGCGCTGGCCCTGCGCATAGAGGAGGACCAGGTGATGGTTAAGGCCACCACCACGGACGGGTTGGGCTTTGCCGGCAGGGGTGAAGGCATGGCTGCTTACGCCGTTGCCATGCTGGGAGAATAAATTTAATTGATACGAGGTGTCCCATGAAGATATTCAATACCCTGTCGGGGCAAAAGGAGGACTTTTCTCCCGCGGGCGGCGAGGTAAAGATGTACGTCTGCGGCGTGACCGTTTACGATGTCTGCCACTTCGGTCACGCGCTCTGTTACGTATCCTTCGACGTTATCAGGCGCTACCTTGAGTACCGCGGATACAGGGTAAAATATGTTCAGAATTTCACCGATATCGACGACAAGATCATTAACCGCGCCAGGGAACGTAACATACCCTGGGAGGACCTGGTGGAAAAATACATAGCCGAATATTTTGCCGATACCGACGCCCTTAATGTCAAGAGGGCTACCATCTACCCGCGGGCTACACAAGAGGTGCCGCGCATACTCGAGGTGATCCGGGTACTGATTGAGAAGGGGCATGCCTATCAATCAGAGGGCAGCGTCTATTTCCGCGTCAAGAGCTTTTCCGGCTATGGCAAGCTTACTCACCAGAGCGCTGATGATATGCGTGTTACGGCAACGGCTGAAGCCGAAAAGAAGGATGACCCGCTGGATTTCGCCCTCTGGAAGGCGGTCAAGCCGGGTGAGCCTTCCTGGCCCAGTCCCTGGGGAGACGGCCGGCCGGGCTGGCATATCGAGTGCACAGCCATGTCCACCCACCACCTCGGAAACTCGCTGGATATACACGGGGGAGGGCAGGACCTTGTATTCCCGCACCACGAAAACGAGATGGCCCAGTCAGAATGCTATACAGGAGTGGTACCTTTCGTGCGCACCTGGATGCATAACGGGTTTCTGCAGCTCGGCGCAGACAAAATGAGCAAGTCGCTGGGTAACCTTGTAACAATTAAAGAGTCGCTGGCCCGTAACAGCGCCGACGCTATCAGGCTTTTTATCATAAGTTCATATTACAGGATGCCGCTCAGGTACAGCACAGAAGCTCTGGATGCGGCCGAAACCGGCATCGAGCGCATGCGGCAGGCCCTTAAGGCGGAGGGCAAAGCGGGTGGCGCCGTCCTGGATGCGGGGCAATTCAAGGCGCGCTTTGTCGAATCTATGGATGACGATTTCAACGCGCCTCAGGCGGTGGCTGCCTTGTTCGACCTGGTGCGCGAAATCAACCGCGGCAATGAGAAAGGGCTTGATATCCGGGATGCGCAGGACACACTGCGGGAACTGGCGGGTGTAATCGGTTTTACACTGCAGGAGACTAAAAAGGTATCAGCCGGTGAAGAGCAGGAGATAGAGGCCCTTATAGTCAAGCGCAATGAGTATCGCAAGGCCAAAGAATGGAAGCAGGCCGACGAAGTGCGCGACCGGCTGCTAAAGATGGGTGTGGCCATCGAGGATACTGCTAAAGGCACGATCTGGAAAATATCCAGGTAGCTCAGCGTGAAGGCTGGTTGAGCAATTTTATGGAGTCGCCCACGCGTGCTCCCAGCATAGAGGCGGCGCTGCCATCCCTGAAGGACAGTTCGAGGTAGTCGTTGCCGCCTATGAGAGCCATCAACCCGCTGCCCTGTGAGTAGTAATGGCCGGTGTTATCGATGCGCTGGTTCCTGATCTCCACCGCGGCGCCTCCCGGGGGTATGTCCCGGCTGCGAAGGTTGGTTACCAGGTTACCGAAGCGGTCGATGTGTATGATGTGGCCAATCGTGTGCCCGGTAGCATCTTTAAAAGGCATGGGAATGGGGAAAACTGTCAGGCTTTCCACTTTTTCACCGAATTCCTTCATGGGTATATCCAGCGAAAGGTGGGCGGCCACCGGCGCAAAAACGTCGCGACCGTGGAAAGTTGCGCTTACGGGATGCCTCCAGTACTCCTTTACGGTGAGGGAGACGGCCTCGCATCCCTGGGGCACCGCCCGAATGGCCGCCTGGTCTGCCTTGGCGTGGTTGTGCGCCCCCTGCACGTCCGACAACTCATGGATTAGGTAGCTCAGGGCGCCGTTATCGGGAGCAATGAAATAGGCCGAGGGTGTCTTTAAAATGACGGCCCTGCGGTGGCTGCCTACGCCCGGATCGACCACCACGATATGAATACTGCCCTCGGGGAAAGAGCGCCAGGAAGTGTGTAGGATAAACGAAGCCTGCCGGATGAACTGGGGTTCCACAGAGTGAGAAATATCCACCACGCTTGCCTGCGGGTTAATGCCGAGGATAACACCCTTCATGCTTGCGACGTAACCGTCGCCAGTGCCGAAGTCGGTCGTCAGCGTGATAACACGCGACATGAGCTGTGCCTCCCCGCTAAGCCGCGCTGACCCTGACTATTACGATGGAAAGGATGACAAACAATACCGACAGAACGATGGTGACGTTGAAGAGGGTTTTCTCCACGCCGCGCCTGGTACGGTACACGCCGTCCGCCTGCCCGAAGATACCTCCCAGGCCGCCGCCCTTGACCTGAAGGGCCAGGACGATAATAAGGGCAACCGCAAGTACAAGCTGTGCAATGGTCAGATAAATGGGCATGCTAATTTCCTCCGAGTTTATCAACTATTATGGGCCTGACAACAGCAGGGTTAGCCTTTCCCCGGGAAGCCTTCATAACCTGCCCGATAAGGAAGGTCAACGAGGTTTCTTTGCCTGCCCTGTAGTCGGCAACGGCCTTATCATTATCTCTAATCACCTTATCTATTATTATAGCAAGTTCGGCGCTGTCGCTGATTTGAACCAGTCCCTGCTCCTGGATCACGGTGCTCAGGCCTACGCCCGTCTTGAAGGTCACTTCGAATGCTTTCTTTGCCAGCGGCCCGCTCAATGCCCCTTTTTGCATAAGGTCGAGCAGTTCAACAAGATCACGCGGTTTAACCTTTGAGTCAGCTATTTGCATATTTTCAAGGTTGAGCAAACGGCTGAAGTCGCCCAGGATCCAGTTGCTGATAGCCCTGGCCTTTTTCGGAGTGTCACCTTCACCCTCCGTGCCGGTTGCCAGTTTCACGCACTCCTCAAAATAGTTAGCCAGCGGCTGGGAATCGGTAAGTATTTCTGCATCGCAGGGGGTAATACCGTAACCCGCCACAAACCTGTCGAATTTAGCTTCAGGCAATTCAGGCAGGGCAGCCCTCATCTGCTCAACAGTTTCCCTGCTGAATGACAGTGGAGGCAGGTCAGGCTCGGGGAAGTACCTGTAATCGTGGGCATATTCCTTGCTTCGCTGGCTGACCGTTATGTTTTTGTCGTCCAACCAGCCCCTGGTCTCCTGCGCTATCTTGCCGCCCGTATCCATCACCTCGCGCTGCCGCTTCTCTTCGTACTCAAGTGCCCGGTAAACCGCACGGAAACTGTTCATGTTTTTAACTTCCACCTTGCCCAGGTATTCTTTGGTGCCCTCGGGCCGGATGCTGATATTGGCATCGCAGCGGAAGCTGCCTTCCTCCATGTTGCCTGTTGATACGCCCAGGTACTGAAGGATGGCCCGTAGCTTTACCAGGTAAAGGCGCGCTTCCTCGGGTGAATTCATATCAGGCTCGCTGACTATCTCCATCAGCGGCATGCCGGCGCGGTTGATATCCACCAGGCTGTAGCTTTCCCCCTCCGCGGAAGTTCGGTGCGCCAGCTTGGCTACGTCCTCCTCAAGGTGAACGCGCGTGATGCCTATTTTCTTTTTCCTGCCGTCAATATCTATGGCAAGGTACCCGTTGGCGCTCATAGGCAGGTCGTACTGTGATATCTGGTAACCCTTCATCAGGTCGGGATAGGGATAATTCTTGCGGTCGAATTTGGCATGTTCAGGAATCGAGCAGTTAAGCGCCAGGGCAGTCATAATGGTGAACTCCACAGCCCTCCGGTTAATGGCAGGCAATACGCCGGGCATGCCCATGCAAACCGGGCAGACGTGCGTATTGGGAGGGTCGCTGGCATAGTTAGCGTTGCATGCGCAGTACATCTTGCTCTTTGTCAGCAATTGGGAATGTACCTCCAGGCCGATGATTGTCTCGTAGTCCACAGCGTTTGATAGTATAGCAGTACGGCAATTGTGCTTCAAACCTTTGACAGCCAGTGTAAAAAGTTATATAAATAAAGCAATTTTTATCGTACGTCGCGTAAGTGGCCTTCCCAAAGTTCATCGTAGATCAGGAGTATCCAGATATGAAGAAAAGATCTTTTTACATGATTGTGGCGGTTGTACTGGCTGTGGGCAGTATGTTGGGTGGCTGCGGCGGTGCGCCCCCTCCGGGGCAACTGTCGGTGGCCCTCGTTCAGAAGGGTGACCTTGAGGTCAAGGTCAGTGCTGATGGAGCCATCGAGATGCCGGCAGCGGTCAACCTTTATTTCGATACCACCATGTTTACCCCGCCCTACAGCGCGCGCGTCAGGGGGATTTACGTTGAGAAAGGGCAGTTGGTGAAGGCCGGCACGCTACTGGCCAAATTGGACGACACCACGCAGGTGCTGGCGGTTGAGTCGGCGCAGTATGCTCTTGAGTTGGCCATGAACAACGTGGTGCAGACCGTGTGCTGCGGGGTTAACCGCTCGCCCGGTTTCTATTGTGATGCCGTGGCCCTGTTGCGCTTCGAGTTTGCCCAGAAAGAGATAGAGCAGGCCAGGGTAATGCTGCAGTCGGCTGCTTACGAGGATGCCGCCGCGCAACTGTCGCTGGCCAAATATGACCTGGAGGGCGCGAAGAAATTTTATAGCGACCCCGATTACCGCCGCATCAGGCCGGACCTGCTGGATGTGACCCAGGCAGGGTACACGGACTTTGACCTGGACCTGGCAATAGTCAGCCTGTCGGCGGAAATAGACAACCTGGCCGCCCTGCAGGCGCTTATTATGGCTGGCAAATACTCAGGGGCCTCGGACCTGGCGCAGTCTGTAATATTCGAGATGGGCGATACCCACAGTGTGGTCAAGCGGCTGAACCACCTGCCGCAGAATACTCTCTACCCCGATACCTGCACGGCCTACACCGTGGTGAATGAGATACTGGGTTCGCTGGAACTGCTGGACAATCTCTCGCAACAGAAGGAGCCGGACCCGGTGAAATTGGCTGAGACACTCTCTATTGTCAGGCACGAGATGGAGTTGAGCGAGAAGGTGCTGGACGAGAACATCTCAACCTATCGTGCCGGACTCAACCTCAAGACTTTGCGCGACTACAATATCAATGTGCAGACCGCCATCATCAACCTTCAGCGGACCAAACAGGCTTTGCTCAGGACCGAGTTGATGGCTCCCTTTGATGGCAGGGTTACCGATATTAACCTGCGTGCCGGGGACATGATAAGCCAACGCTACGCCGTGACCGGTGCGCCCATCGATTCCTATGTAGTCCAGCTTGCCAACGTAAATTCCGTCCGCATGACCGGTCTTATCGACGAGATCGATATAGTCAGGATTTCCGGTAAACCTCTGGATGAGCTAGAGCCGGTGATACTGCTCGATGCCTTCCCCGGCCGTAAGTTCAAGGGCCGCGTTACTTTTATCTCGCCCTTCGGCCCGACGCAATCAAACAGCATACAGTATTACGGTACGCTTCAAACCACGCTGCCGACATACGAAATCGAAATAGCGCTGGATCCTGCGGAGACCTCCTATCTGACCGGCGGGCTGACTGCCTCTGCTGAGATACTGGTCGATTCGCGCAGCGGCGTGCTGACGGTGCCCAATGCAGCGGTAGGTGGGACGCAGGGGAATTACACGGTTCGCGTGCTCAAGGATGTGAAAACAGGCCTGGTGGAAGAGCGTAAGGTTGTGACAGGGCTGCAAAATAAGACCTTTACAGAAATAATATCCGGCCTGGGCGAGGGCGAGACGGTTGTGCTTGAAAATGCCGCCGTCCCGGCCAAAGCGCTGCATAAGTAATAAGGAATGAAATACCCATTTGAAGAGGGTCTAAATACATGTGGAGGCAATATCTATGGCTGCTAAGTTATCTGAAAGAATAAAATCCGGCCTTTCCACCAGGCGCGGGAAGGTGATTTTCATAATTGGGCTGGTAGTTGTAGTGGGAGCCCTGGTTGCCTTCGGCTTCCTCGCATACCAGAGCTACCGCTACGTCAGCACCGACAATGCCCGTATCGGCGCCCCGCTTATATCGGTCTCGGCGCTGTCCTCCAGCCAGATTATCAGTCTGGATGTTGACCTTGGCAGCTACGTAGAGAAGGGGCAGAGGATAGCCACCATGGGGGTGCCGCGCCCGGACAGCCCGGCGGACAGGCAGGGTCTCAAGGACATACCCCTGGGCCGCGCCAGCCTGGATGCGCCGGTAAGCGGTTATGTGGCGGCAGTGTGGTCCTATCCCGGTCAAGTAGTCTCCGTCGGCAGCTCCATCGTGACTCTTTATGACGCGTCCAATACGTGGGTAACGGCCAATATCTCCGAGGCGGAGATATACCGCATCGAACCCGGCCAGGAGGTTGAAATCAAGGTGGACAGCCTGGGCGGAACCATGCTGAAGGGCAAAGTTGATGGGATCGCGGCTGTTACCGCCGCTACCTTCTCCCTGTTGCCGCAGAACAACACCACTGGAAACTTCATCAAGGTGGTCCAGGTCGTGCCGGTTAAAATATCCATAGTTAACCCGGCGAACCATATATTGGTGCCCGGTACGTCTGTGGAAGTCCGTATTGCCACCAGGTAACATCAGGGGATATGCCGCAGAACTCTGAGTGGAAAGTACTGCTGGTAGCAATATCCGGCACCTTCATGGTGATACTGGACCAGACCATCATGAATATTGCCCTGCCGCATATCATGGCGGTCTTCAACGAGACATCTGACCGTGCACAGCTGGTAATTTCAGCTTACATGATGGCCAGCGCCATCACCACCCCTGCGGCTGCCTTCCTATGCGCGCGTTTTGGGATCAAACGGATTTTTATCCTCAGCCAGGTCGGGTTCCTGCTGGGATCAGTATTATGCGGTGTGGCCTGGAATACCGGTACACTCATCCTGTTCCGTGTTGTGCAGGGACTGGCCGGCGGGTTACTCAGTCCCATCGCCATGACAATGCTCTTCATCAAGATCCCCCCGCAGGACCGCGGTCAGGCTATGGGTATCTTTGGCATACCCATGATGCTGGGGCCGGCCATCGGTCCGACATTGGGCGGCTACCTGGTGGACTATTGGGACTGGCGATGGTGTTTCTATGTAAATGTCCCTGTGGTGCTGGCGGCCATAGTCATTGGCATAGCCTGGATTGAAGAGATGCCCAAATCTTTTGCCAAATTTGATTTGTTAGGATTTACGCTGGCAGCCACAGGTTTCTCATCCTTGCTGTATGCGCTATCCTACGCGCCGGGCTGGGGCTGGGATGACCTGCGGATCATCGGGCTGCTGGTGCTGGGATCTGTCAGCCTGGTTACATGGGTGATACTGGAACTGCGGTCTGACCATCCCATGCTTGACCTGCGTATTTTTAAGAACAAGGGATTCGCCCTGTCCATGGCCCTGACCTTTATCACTACCATCGGGCTTTTTTCGGCCATTTTCCTGCTGCCCATATTTTTACAGAATGTGCGTGGTATGTCGGCCATGCATACCGGCCTGATGGTGCTGCCCACGGCCTTGGGCGCAATGATCACTATGCCCATCAGCGGACGCTTTTACGATAAGTTAGGCCCGCGCCTGCCTGCCGTCATCGGCCTGGCAATTACCGGCCTGACCACGCTCTGGATGCAGACGCTGGATGTGACTACCTCGGATAGCCTGCTGAGCTGGATGCTCTTTTTCCGCGGTACGGGTCTGGGCTTTGCCATGATGCCTATCATGACCTATGGGATGGCTGCAGTATCACAGGAGAAAACGGCCCAGGCGTCGTCTATTATGAACGTTTGGAGGACGGTGCTGGCCTCATTGGGTATAGCCATTTTCGCTACAATGCTGGATCAATTCCAGAAAACTAACCTGAATATCATGTCACAGACACTGACGCCAGATTCCGTGGAAGCGATGCGCATAATCTCCATTGTGCAGGTCACCTTGATGCAGGCAGGCCAGACACTGGAAGTGGCCAGGCAATATGCCATCATGATGCTTTACCAGTATATTAACCTGCAAGCTACCGTCTCAGCCTTCCAGATGGACTTTACCATTGCTGCTATAGTAATTTTTGCCGGTGTCTTGCCGGCATTCCTGCTGCCATCCGGCCGTTCAGCCAAATCCGCTTTGCCGCCAGGCGTGGATCTGGGCTAAACCCCTATCAGTTTAAATCCATTTCTTTTTGTGGAAATAGATGAGCATCCCTCCTGCCACGCCCGCCATAAGTAGCAGCACGCCCGGGTAACCCCAGTCGGAGTTTAGTTCAGGCATATTGCGGAAGTTCATGCCATACAGGCCTACTATGAAGGTCAGCGGTATGAAAATGGTTGCCACCACGGTCAGCACCTTCATTACCTCGTTGGTCTTGTTGCTCATGCTTGACAGGTAGATGTCGATCAGGCCGCTCACCATATCGCGCGTGCTTTCGATCAGGTCCATGGCCTCGAAGATACGGTCGTAAACGTCGCGGAAATAGGCTACTGTTTCCTCCTTGATGAGGGGCGAATTATTTTTCGACAGGTCGCTCAATATCTCCCTGGACGGCCAGATGAACTGCCTGATCTGCATCATGTTTTTCTTGATGCCCTGGATGGAATTCAACGTGTTGCGGGTGGGATTGGCCACTAATTCATCTTCCTTTTCCTCTATCTCGTCGCCGAAGCTCTCGACAGTATTGAAATAGTTGTCCACTATGGTGTCGATAATGCGGCAGGCCAGGAAATCCGGGCCCATCTTGCGCACCACTGAATCGGCGATCTTTATTTCATCCCGCAGGTCCCCGAAAAAATCCCCGGGGCTCTCCTGGAAGGTTATAAGGTAGTTCTTGCCGAATACGATGCTCAACTGTTCCGCGGTGATCGAGTTATTGGTCTTGTTGAATTCGAGCATCTTGAGTATCAGAACGATGTAGTGCCCGAAATCCTCCTGTTTTACCCTGTGCCCTGTGTTGGCGATATCCTGGATGGTCAGTTCGTGCAGGTTGAAAATGTTTCCGATCGACTGCAGCAGTGCCCGGTCATTGACATTGTCCACGTTGATCCACATGACCCCGGCTTTCTCACCGCCGGCCTTGCAGTCTTCAATCGTAGCTTCGGTTTTGATTACATAATCAGCCTTATCATAGTGGATAATGCTGAGTGCGGAAACCCCGGTTTCACTCATAGCTGCCTCCCCATGGTTCAGCGTGTTTTTCCCCTTGCCATGGAGGCAAATATACCACCAATGCAGAGTGCCGTAAAGATAGCCAGGGCGGTTTGCAGGCTGCGTATGTACTGCGGGTAAACATCGGGGGTGACCTGTACGCGTCCCATGAAAAGCGAGATCAGCAGCATGGCTATACCCAGGCTGAACATCTGCCCTGTGAGGCGCATGGTGGCCAGTGTTGCCGATGCCACGCCCAGCGATTTCTTATCTACCGAGCTCATTACGGCGTTCACGTTGGGCGAGGAAAAGAGGGCGAATCCGGCGCCCAGAAGTATAAGGCAGGCGATGATGTACCAGAGCGCAGTATCTGCACCTATAAAAATCAGCAGCAGCAACCCGGCGGCCGAAAGCGCCATGCCCGAGGAAGCAAGCAGGCGGGGTTCGATCCTGTCGGAAAGGCGTCCTGTAAATGGTGAAAAGACGGCCTGCACCACCGGCATGGCTACCAGTACCAGCCCGGCGCTTCCCGGGGTCAGCCCCCGGATGTATTGCAGGTACAGGCTGAGCAGGAAACCGACTGCGAAGGTGGCGCTGTAGTTGATGAAGGCCGCCAGGTTGGAGAAGGCGAACACCTGGTTGTTAGCGAAGAGGGTTATGTCGAGGATGGGGCTGGCGGTCACAGTCTCCCACTTTAGGAAGATAATCAGTATGGCCAGCCCGGCCCCCAGCGAGACAAATCCGTGGGTGGATGGCAACTCGGAGAGCCCGTACATCGTTGCCACCAGGCCCGTGCCGTAGATGACTGAGCCAAACAGGTCGAACTTCTCGCCGCGCGCCTCAGCCCACTCTGGCTTCAGCTTCCAGGCTGTTACTACCAGCAGTAGTGCGCAGAGCAGAGCGTTGAGCCAGAAGATGCTGCGCCAGCCAAGGTACTGCGTCATCATCCCGCCCAGGAAGGGCCCCATCGACAGTCCCACGTATGTGATCGCGATATTGATGCCCATGGCGCGGCCCCGCTCGCCCGGCGGGTAAACCGAGGAGATAATGGCTGCCACCGTGCCGAAGAGCATCGCCCCGCCTACGCCTTGTATTACACGTGCGGCTATCAGTACCTGCGGTGACCATGCCAGTGCTGCGATGACTGAAGCCGCTCCAAAAATTGCGCCTCCCCAGATGAAAACCTTCTTCCTGCCGCTGATGTCAGCGATGCGCCCCAGCGGTATGAGGAAGACCGCCGCGGACAGGATGAACGATGTGGCAATCCAGCTCAGCGTGACCGCGTCTATGGCGTATTCCCTGCCTATGGATGGCAGGGCGATGTTGATGGAGGCCGCCATGAAGGGCGTGAGGAAGGCTGCAATTGAGGTTACCAGCAGCACGGCTGTCTTGTGGCTTTTTAACAGGGGAACAGCGTCCATAGTTATGTCACCCGATTATCTCACGGTGAAACGTGCCACCTGCGGCTGTCTGAGCAGTTCCCATTCACCGCTCACACCGTTGCCGAGGGCGCCGAGTTCGAGGTGCAGCATTGCTATGCCGCAGTCCAGCCGCCTGGCCACATTGAATTCCGGTCCGCGGTCCCTGACATAAATAGTGATATTTCGCTCCTCCACGCGGAAGCCCCATGGCTGGCGGTTCATGGCCGATGGCGCCAGTCGGGCCGCTTCCACGGCTGGCCTTGCCCATGCAGGCCAGGAGGTTTCCGGCAGGCCGCTGACCATGGAAGGCAGCGGCTTGCGCTGGTGGTTGGACCCGAAAACGCTGAATACCTTTTCCTCAAATGACCATTGCTCAGCGGTGTAGCCCACCGGCGATACACAGATCAGCTTCTCTTCTTTATCTATCTTGACCAAGGACTTGACCGCCCTGGCATTGTAGGTGAGCGCCACCCAGCAGGTGCCCAGTCCGAGTGAAGTGGCCTCAAGCACGGCGGCCGCGCCGGCATAGCCCACCTTCTCCTGCATATGGGGGTCGGAGGTGTCTCCGATGAAGGCCAGGAAGGCCGGCGCGCCCTTGATGTTGCCGTAAAAACCCAGCGCGTTGGCAAAGATGTCGTCGGGCGGTTGATCTATGAACTCCACGCGCACTCCGCTGTAGGGCCTGAACCCGCTGCACACCTCGTGGAGCCGGTCCGCGGCTTCTGCCCCTACGGGCCTGCTCTTATCGAAGTTGCGGCGCGAGCGCCTGGCGTTGATAGCAGGGTACCAATCTGGCGATATCTGCATTAATGTATTACCTCCCAATAGTATTGATTATTCCCTGTAGGGGCGTACCTTCAGGTGCGCCCGTCTGCGGGCGGGTTTAAAAACCCGCCCCTACACAGGCCCGTCCCCACGGCGTTTTTCAACCAGCCTGGCCAGCAGGATACTGAGAAGGTAGAGTATTATGAGTGGCAGGGCCACCAGCGTCTGGTTGACGGGGTCGAGCGTAGGGGTGATGACTGCGCCCAGCACAAAGGCAAGGATGACAGCCCATTTCCATTGGGCCGCCAGCCATTTTGAAGACAGTATGCCCAGCCGGGCCAGGAAGGTGGTAATGACGGGTGTTTCGAAAACCAGCCCGATGGCCAGCAGCAGCCGGGACACCAGCGAGATGTAGTTGCCTATCCTGATCTGGGGTGTGGCTATGCCGGCGCCGAAGCTCAGCAGGAACTGCATGGCTGGTGGGATGAGCACGAAGTATGCGAAGAGCACACCCACTGCGAACATGAGGATGATGAATGGCAGGACGATCCACATGTATTTCTTTTCACCCGGGGTGAGGGCTGGTGACACGAAGGCTATTAGCTCATATACCAGCACCGGCATGGCGATCATGATGCCTCCGATCAGGCACACCTGCATGTAGGTGCTCAGCATCTCGGTCACCTCTACAAAGATAAGGCTGATATTGCCGGCAGGCAGGATAAGTATGCGGAAAAGCTGGTCTGCAAAGGCAAACGATATAGCGATGCCGATGGCTACGGCTGCCATGCAGACAATCAACCGCCGCCGCAATTCCACGAGATGGGTAGACATACCTTTTAAGTTGGAAGCGCTCATTTGATGCAGGTTTAACTCTGTATTTGCCGTGGCGGCTGATCCCCGGAGGATGGCTGGACCGGTTTTTCTACTTCCAGTTCGTCGTTTAGTTTACGCTGTATATCCGAGGCATCCCGAGACAGGTTGCCCATCATCTTGCCTGCGGTTTTACTTATCTCCAGTATGCGTTTTGGCCCGAAGAGTATAAAACCTATCAGCAGGACGAAGACTAACTCGGGCAGGCCGATGCCAAAAATGTCCATGTCTTACAACTGTTTCACAGCAGTGGTCAAAATGCCGGTTGCCGGGATTATGTTTTTGAGCCGTCCTTGCCAGTGGTATCAGTCTTGCCGGCGCCGGACTGCTTATCTTTTTCGTCCTCACCGGCAGCACCCTTGCGGAAATTGCGTATGGCCTTGCCCAGGGCGTCTCCGATCTGGGGCAGACGGGTGGCGCCGAAAACGAGCAGGACTATCAGGAGGACAAGTAAAAGCTCCGGTATGCCGAAATTGCGAAACATAGATCACTTCCTATTTATTTCAGTCGTCCTATGTCAGTGGAACGTATGGGTAATTTCTAACACAAATACCCTGCTTAGTCAAAGAAATTAATCGTATTCCAGGGCCCGGACGCGTATGGCCGACTCTCCCTCCACCGGGCATTTATATTCGCATAGCCCGCAGCCGATGCAGCGGGCGGCCAGTACCGTTGGACGTTGCAGCGTCACCGAGCTGCCATCCTCCTTTGTAACCTCTGCATTTCTCAGCAGCACGGCCTTGTACGGCACGGGGCACATCTCCTCGCAGACGATGCAGGGAGTGCCCTTTGCCCAGGGCAGGCAGCGGTCGCGGTCGATCAAAGCCCTGCCTATCACCGTGACCTTCTTCTCGGACAGCGGAAGGCCGGGTATGGCTGCCACGGGGCAGGTTTGGCCGCAGGCGTTGCAGGAGTACTGGCAGAAACCTGTGCGCATGACCAGCAGCGGTGTCCAGAGCGTTTCGCTCCCGGCCTCCATTTGCGAGGGTTGTATGGCGCCCGTCGGGCAGGCCTTGATGCACTGGCCGCAGCGTATGCATTTGGCCGTCATGTCCTCCTCGCCCGCTCCCGGGGGACGGATAAGGTACGGGCTGCGACGGCCGCTGAAGGGGTTGAACTTGAATAGCACGGCCAGCAGGACGCCCGCGCCCAGGCCCAGGAAGAGCTGGCGGCGCACCGGGTCGTAGCTGTTGAATTTAGCGGGAGACGATGCCGGGCCGAAATCGCTGGTCGAGCAGGGGCAGGAATCCATGCATTTCAGGCACATGATGCACTCGCCCGGATCGCTGGAGCAATCCTTATCCCTGCTTATGGTGCCTGTCGGGCAGGCATCTTCGCAGAGCTTACACTTTATACAGCTTTCATTAACCCTGCGGCGCACCAGGCTGACCTTGCCGGCCAGTCCGTAGAGTGCACCCAGGGGGCAGATGTAGCGGCACCAGAACCTCTCCGTCACGAGGTTGAGTAACAGGATGCCTGCGAATATGGCTGCGAAAATCCATCCGCTACTGTAGTACAGCGGGTCGGTCGGCAGCAGCGATGGCCTGATGGCGTTGTCAAAGCGCGCCAGCGGTTCCTGGAAGGCAGGGACGTTGTTGAGCGCAGACTCGGATGCATTGATTATGAAATCGAGGGCCGGCCATACGGCGGTGGCAAAGGTGCGTACCATAATGGTCAGCGGGTCGAATATCAACAGGGTCAGGTTGGATAAGACGGCGGCGGCAATGATGGCGATTAAGATAACGTATTTGACCGACCTCCAGCTATCGGGTAACCGGACGTTTTTGGGGCGCCACTTGTTAAAGGAAATCCATTCCAGCATTGTGCCCATCGGGCAGAGCCAGCCGCACCAGGCGCGGCCGAAGATCAGCGCCAGCGCTATGAGGATGAGCGCTGCTAAAGATAATTGCTCGAACCTGTGGCTGGATATAAGGTTGGCCAGCATGGCCAGCGGGTCCAGCCCCATCAGCACATGCGAGGCATTGAGAAAAAGGGCGATGAAGCCAAAGAAAGCAGCAATCTGCACAGCACTGCGCAAATTAAGCCAACTCCTCGTATCCCAGCCGCCGCCTATCTTTTTCTTATCCGGCAAGATCGACTTCCTTTATCTCCAGTTTGCCCAGTTCGCTGGTTCCCAGGCCCATGGATTCGGCAATCCCTATGTACGGCACATCAGCCGGCTTAAGCCCGAAAAGGGAGGTGGCGTAGCTGTCCACCGCCACAATATCGGTGCCTGCGATCACTGTGTCCAGCTTCTTGACGTCTCTAAGGTTGTCGCCCGTCGGCCCGTTGGCCGTCAGGATGCGGATGGCGTCCACTATGGTCAGGGACGGCTTGACGCGGCTGGCAAGGTCGGCGATGCGCTGGTGCAGGTTCATGTGGAACATCTGGGCAGAGTTGATGGTGCCCATCAGGTTTTTCATGCCCAGCGTGAGACGTGATGATCCATGCTGCTTGGCGATGGGCATGTTTATCAGCACGTCGGCCTTAAGGATGTCCTCGTAGATATCCCATTTCCTGATGTCTTTGCCCTGCGGTATGTCGGTGGAAACGAATTTAAAGCGGGACATCAGCTCGATCTCCCCACCCGCCTTCTCAACATGTTCCCTGATCCCGCTGTTAACAAATCCCGATTCAGCCGTCCCGCTGAAGGGCTTGTCCATAACCCTCACCCTGCCCGCGCCGGCTTCCATGCACATCTTGACCACGGCAGCCACCAGCCAGGGATTGGTGGTGGCTGCATACTCATACGTCCGCATGGCAGGGCCGATGTTGGGCTTGATTATGACGTTGTCGCCCTTCTTGACGAAGCGTTTCATGCCGCCCAGCAGGTCAACCGCCTCGCGTGCCAGGGCTTCCGGTTCGCCGCCGCGCACCACAGCTATGTCAGGGTATTTGGTAGCGGGAAGCCCTGTTTCCTCCACCGGCGGGATGGCGGGCACGGGTATTGCGTCCTGTGGAGTTACGTGAGTTGTCTGCGGCGAAGCACAGGCGCTGATGAATTTGGCGGCCAGCAGTGCGCCGACACCCGCAAGGGCGTACCTGAGAAAATCGCGGCGGGAAAAATCTTGCATATCAGGGGAATTATAGGAAGACCGCAGCGGCGGGTCAAAAGCAGGCTCTTAATGATTTATGAATATTCATGTTACGACTAATTACACCCGCGTTGGGGATGTTATAATAGCTTATAAATTGACGGGTAATGCAAGGAGGTTGGTATGCTGAATATGATGCTGGATGGAGTAAGGGTTATCGATTTTACCACCACGGTTGCCGGGCCTGCCTGCAGCCAGTTCCTCTCGCAGGTGGGGGCCGAGGTCATTAAAATAGAGTCGCCGGTCAAGGTGGACGACGCGCGCTACTACCCGCCCTACAAGGGGTCGTTCTCCGTGTCCTTCGCGGCCGCAAATATCTGTAAAAAGTGTGTGACCATAGACCTGAAAAAGCCTGAAGGTGTGGCCATTTTCAAGGACCTGGTGAAAGCCAGCGATGTCTTCCTGGAGAACTATACCCCCGGCACCGTCAAGAGGCTGGGAATTGATTATGACGTACTTAAGGACGTCAACCCGCGGCTTATCATGTGTTCCATATCGGCTTACGGGCAGACGGGGCCGCTTTCGTCACTCTCCGGGTATGATGCCACCATCCAGGCCATGACCGGACTTATGAGCGTGACCGGCTACCCGGACCGGCCGCCTCTGCGCTCGGGCACGGTTGTCGTGGATCTTAGCACGGCCTTCTGCGCCGCCTTTTCCATCTGCGCAGCCCTCTACGGGCGCCAGTTGACGGGCAGGGGTACGCACCTTGATATCTCCATGTACGATGTGGGCATCAACCTGCTCGAATCAAAATTCATCAATTACGCAAACACCGGCAATGTCGCAACACGTACAGGGAACCGCTTTCCCTTTATCTCGCCCTTCGACACTTATAGGACTAAAGATTCCTATGTCATGATCATCTGCGCGGGCGATGGGCCTTTCCTGGACCTCTGCAACGGCATGGGAATGCCTGAACTTGCCAAAGATGAACGGTTCAAGGACCTCTTCACCAGGAACGACCACGAGCCGGAGCTGAAAAAAATCATCGAAGACTGGGCAACGCAGTACCCTGCCGACGAGGTCGTCGCAAAGCTCACCGCGGCGGGCGCCGCGGTGGCGGCGGTGCATGACATCAAGCAGGCTGTTGATCATCCGCATACCAGGGCGCGTAACCTGATTAACGAGGTGGAGCAGCCGGACGTGGGCAAACTGGTGCTTATGGGCTCGCCGGTGAAGGCTTCCAATTACCAGGTGGGCCAAACCGGTTATACCCACGCCGCCGGCGAGGATAACCTGTGGCTGCTCAAAGATATCCTGAGAAAAAGCGAGCAGGAGATACAGGCAATCAGGGAATCAAAAGTCATGAGCTGACCCGTCCCCGCTATTGATTTTGGATGACGAAGTGTAATTAAACTATAATGGCCTTGAAACGAATATGAGGAGGCAGAAAAATGGCAGTTGATTACCCGGTTAGCTTAAAAATCGATTACCCTGAACGCAAACTAAACAGGCTGACCACTTTCTTCCGCATCTTCACGGTCATACCCATACTGATCATACTTGAGCTGATCATGTACAACGCCGTCCAGTTTTCGGGCAAGGACGGGGCCACCACCGCAATGGGGTTCGGATTAGTCATCCTTCCACTGATACTGATGCTGGTCTTCCGCAAAAAATATCCTAAGTGGTGGTACGACTGGAACCTCAACCTCTCCATGTTCGCCTACAGGGTGGCATCCTACTTCTACCTCATGACCGATGTTTACCCTTCTACAGACGAGGAACAGAACGTACACCTGGATATGCCATACCCGGACGCTGCGGGCCTGAACCGCTGGCTGCCGCTGGTCAAGTGGTTCCTGGCCATACCCCATTTTATTGTGCTGTGCTTCCTGGGCATAGCCGCACTGGTGGTGATCATCATTGCCTGGTTTGCCATACTGTTCACGGGCAAATACCCCAAAAGTATGTTCGATTTCGTCCTCAGCGTGATGAGGTGGGGTTTCAGGGTCATGTGTTATGCCCTGATCATGATAACGGACAAGTACCCTCCCTTCAGCCTGGACACATAAAATATATGGCAGTCGAAACGGCCGTGCGTACTGAGCGGTTCCAGCGCATCAGGCGGGAACTGCTGGGCAGCAGGGTACATCTGTGCCCTGAACGGGCCTACCTGGTTACCGATTTTTCCAGGCGCCACGATGACCCATCAAAGCCCGCCATAATCCGCCGGGCCATGGCCACCCGTTATATCCTGCAGAATAAGTCGGTGCGCATATATCCTGACGAGCTTATCGTTGGGAACATGGGCAGCTACCGCATCTCCGCCCTTATGCAGCCGGAGTTAAGCGGGGTATTCATGGGCACAGACCTGCCGCGCATAGATAAAAGGAAGACCGCGCCGTTGCTGATGCCCTGGAAGGACCGGCTCAAGGTCATGTTCGATATCATCCCATACTGGCTTTTCAGAAACATGCCCTTCAGGGCCTTTTTCCCGCACATGGGCAAATTCCTGCAGTACGCGACTGAACAGCTCAAAGCTACGTTTTACCTTATCAACGAAGCCGGGGGCATCGGTCATTTCCTGCCCAATTACGAGAGGATGTTGAAGCTGGGTATCACAGGATACCTGGAATCTATGGAAGGCAGGGGCGGTGACCTGCATAAAGCCGCCGCTATAGTTTGTGAGGGTTTGCTGAGCTATGCCAACAGGGTTGCCGATGAAGCGGAGCGCATGGCATCCGCCGAACAGGATCCCGTCAGGCGCAGGGAACTCGATAACATATCTGCTATCTGCCGCAGGGTACCGCTGAACCCGGCAGGGACCTTTCAAGAGGCTTTACAGTCGTTGTGGCTGACTCACATGGCCGTCTGCCTGGAGGGGATAAATTCCGCCGTTTCCTTCGGCAGGATGGACCAATTCTTATACCCTTACTATAAACGTGACCTGGAGGTGGGGCGCATCACCCCGCAGAAGGCCAGGGAGCTTTTGCTGTGCTTCTCGGCCAAGGCCGTCGAGCACGTGTTCCTGCTGTCCGAAAACGTCAGCCGGTACCACGGAGGGTACCTGGTTGTGCAGGCTGCCATCGTGGGCGGAATGGACAAGGATGGCGCGGATGCAACAAACGAACTGACCTACATATTGCTTGATGTGATGGAGGAGTCCGGCCTGCGCGATCCCAATTACCAGGCGCGCCTGCACAGCGGGTCGCCGGAAGCATATTTGCACAGGTTGATCGAGGTGGCCAAGAGTGGCAACGGCGTACCCGCCGTATTCAGTGATGAGGCCACCATCAAATCTCTGGTTGCCAACGGCGTCCCTTTTGAGGAGGCCAGGAACTACGCCATAGTGGGCTGCGTGGAACCGGCGCTGCCCGGCAGGAGTTTTTTCTCAACCGATGCCGCACTGGTGAATCTTCCTGCCTGCCTCGAACTGGCGCTCAACCGTGGCCGTCAATCGGGCAGCCGCAGGCGCAGGGGCGCGCCGACTGCGGACCCACTCAAATTCACCTCCATCAGAGAGGTTGTGGAGGCCTTTACCGTGCAGGTGAATCACATGGTTGGCCGGTTGGTGGACGATATCCAGGTGCTGGAGCGAGGAAACCGCAATTACCATCCCACCCCTTTTTCATCTATGCTGGTGGACGGCTGTATCGAGTCGGGAAAGGATGTCAGCGCGGGAGGGGCACTATTTAATTCGAGCGGCATACAGGGAGTCGGGTTAGCCGACGTGGCCGATTCGCTGGCGGCGCTGGATGACGTCGTCTTCGGTAGAAAAAAGCACACTATGGCCGAGGTTTATGACGCGCTCGGGTATGATTTCCGTTCCAGCCCGTCCATGCAGGCCGAGTTGGCCGCTGCGCCCAAATATGGCAACGATCACGAATTGCCGGACGGTTACGCGGCCGAGGTGGCGGGTATTTTCTACAGGGCGCTGGCTAAGCACAGCAATACGAGGGGCGGCAAGTATGTACCCGGGTTCTACTCGGTGACATGCCACGTGGCTTTCGGGTCCCTGGTGGGAGCTCTGCCCAGTGGTCGCAGGGCCGGACAGCCCTTCGCCGCCAGCCTTGGGGCCTCAAATGGCCAGGACAGGCTGGGCGTTACAGCACTGCTCAACTCTGCTGCTTGCATTGACCCCTGTCATTCCCCCAACGGCTACGCCCTCAACCTCCGCTTCGATCCCGCGGTCATTGCAGGCCAGCGCGGGACTGATATACTGGCTGCCCTGCTGAGGGGTTTTTTCGAGAAAGGGGGCATGGAGGTGCAGTTCAACGTGCATGACCCTGCTATGCTGGAGGATGCCTACAGGCACCCCGGGAAGTATCCCGGCCTGGTTATGCGGGTAGCGGGCTACTGCGCCTATTTTGACGATTTACCCGTGCCGTCCAAGCTGGAGATCATACAGCGTACACGGCTGAATGTATAAGAGATTGATGTAAAGTGTAGGGGCGGGTTTTTAAACCTGCCCGATACGGGCGCACCTGAAGGTACGCCCCTACATAGAAAAATAATTTCGGAGGAATAGATGAAAGATCAATATTACGGAAAAAAAGACATCGAAAAGGTGGCTAAGCTATATGCGCTCAAGCCCGACTTGTTGAAGGCCTTCCTCGATATAGATGCCAAGGTATTCGTCGACGGCAGCCTGGACAAGAAGACCAAGGAGCTCATCGCGGTTGCCTGCGCGCACATTACGCAGTGTCCCTATTGCATTGAAGGCCATGTCAAAGGCGCCAAAAAGACCGGCGCCAGCGATGAGGAGATCGCCGAGGCCATATTTGTCGCCATAGCGCTGAAGGCGGGTAGCTCGCTGGCACATAGCTGCATCGCCATGGAAGCCCTGGAAGGATAGGCCTCATCAGCCGAGTGCGTTTTCTATTATTTCGATACGCTTCGGCTCGCCGCCGGCCGGGTTAAGCTCGACGGCGACGAAATCGATGCGCCAGTTTTCTGGCAGGCCGGGGTGGCTGCTGAGGTAATCGAGGGCCGTTGCGATAAGCTTATTTTTCTTGGCCGCGGTCACCGATTCTTCGGGCGTCCCGAAGGCATTACCCGTCTTGCTGCGCACCTCGATAAAAACGATGTAATCCCGCTGGCGGGCAACTATATCTATTTCACCGTAGCGGCAGCGGTAATTCTTTTCCAGTATGCGGTAACCTTGCTTTTCCAGGGCCTTGCATGCAACCTGCTCACCGAGTTTTCCCGTCTCCTGTTTCTTCATATCAGCCTGGCAAGGTCCCGCAGGGGAGAGTAGGTCATCCTGTGTATGCGCGACGCCCCACAGGTGCGCAGGCACTCCAGGTGCACGCGTGTGCCGTAGCCCTTGTGGCGGCCGAATTGATACCCGGGGTAGCGTTCATCCAGTTCCAGCATGATGCGGTCGCGCGTGACCTTGGCCACGACCGATGCGCAGGCGATGCTAAGCACAGTGAGGTCACCCCTGATGATGGCCTTCTGCGGGACGGGCACGTCCTTCAGCCTGACGGCGTCGATCAGCAGGTAATCCGCCGGCTCCGACAGTTCTGCCAGTGCCAATTTCATAGCCGTCCTGGTGGCGTTCAGTATGTTTACCGCGTCTATCACGTCCGGCTCGACCACCCCGACGCCCATCTCTATCCCGCATTCCTTCATAGAGTCGAAAATGCGCTGGCGTACCTTCGCCTGCAGCAGTTTGCTGTCCCTGACTGCGGGCACCCAGGGGAAACGGGGTTCAGGTGGCAATACTACGGCGGCGGCCACCACCGGACCCGCCAGCGCTCCCCTGCCTGCCTCGTCTATGCCGGCTATGCGCTTGTAACCCGATAAGAGCAGGGCTTGCTCTTCCCTGAAGTTGGGAAAGCTGGAGGCCGCCTTACTGCGGGTCACTGCGCAGCCTTATTCAGAATAGGCAATACGTGATCCAGTATGGCCTTTGCCAGTTTCTCGACGGGTTGCCGTGCTTCCATGACAATCCAGCGGTTGGCATCGCGCCCGGCAAGTTCGAGGTAGCCTTCCCTCACCCTGCGGTGGAAGGCCATGTGCTCGGCCTCGAAACGGTCATCGCCCTTGTTGTGTTTGCGTTCCAGGCCAGTTTCAGGTTGTAGATCCAGCAGGAAAATGAGGTCGGGTTCCAGTCCGCCCGTGGCGGCGTAGTTGACTGATTCGATGAGCTCCAGTCCCAGGCCCCGGCCGTATCCCTGGTAGGCGAGGGTGGAGCCGGAGAAGCGGTCGCAAATCACGTTGCTGCCGGCGTCGATGGCTGGAAGGATCACCTCCTTGATAAGCTGCGCGCGGCAGCCGGCGAAAAGGAAAAGTTCAGTTTGCGGGCTGATATCAAAATCACGTTTGACCTTGAGGATATTCCTGATCCTGTTGCCCAGTGTGGTGCCGCCCGGCTCATGCGTCAGAACAGATGGTAAATTGCGGCGCTCCAGGTTGTTAAGCAGGCGCTTGGCCTGGGTGCTCTTGCCGCAGCCCTCACCGCCTTCGAAAGTGATGAACAGTCCCTTATTCTTCGGCATAATGCAATCCAGGCAAGGGGTTTCAGTTATTTACTATCTTGACCCGCCGCTCGGGCTCGCGTCCAGAACTGTTGGAAGTGACGTCGTGCTTCTCGGCTAATATGTGCTGGAGGCGCCGGATAAATGCGTTCTGGGGGCTGAGCTCCACCTCTTTCTTGCCGTTTTTTACCTCCCCGATAGCCAGCAGGGCTTCGTCAAGGGCGGAGTCCACGGCCACGTCGCGCGGACCTGTATAAATGCTGTCTATGCAGTGGCGCAACTGCTGCAGGCTGTTGCCGCGTATGGCGTAAACCGGGATACCATGCGTCTCGGCGTCCCTCAACTTCTGCGGCTTTCGTCGGAAATAGTTCTTGGTGGTGATCAGGATGTTGGCTTGCCGCAGGTCGTCTGTGACCTCTATGTGCAGGCCCTTTTCATGGGCTGCCTGCTCAAGTATGGGCCTGTTGATACCGAAAAGGAAAACGCGCAGGCCCTGTTTTTTCGACTCGGGCTTCGCATGGGCCTCGTGTACGGTTGCGGCCTGCTCCCTGACCACGTCTCCCTCGGGTCCCAGCCACCTCACCTCTGAACTGCTCTCCTGTGCATGCAGGACGGCATCGACGGCCTGTGCAACGTCGGGATGCACAAGCACCTTGTAACGCTCCTGTATCTCTACCACAATATCGAATGTGGGTGGGGCTTTGCGCTCCAACACCGATTTTTGCGTGCGGCGGCGGCGCGCTTCCTCGTCGCCCAGCGTTACAGTTTGTATGCCGCCGATGAGGTCCGTCAGCGTAGGATTCATTACGAGGTTCTCAAGGCTATTGCCGTGGGCGGTGCCCACCAATTGGACGCCGCGCTCGGCTATAGTGCGGGCCGCTTCAGCTTCCAGGCTGGTGCCTATCTCATCGATAATAATCACCTCAGGCATGTGGTTCTCCACGGCCTCGATCATGACCGCGTGCTGCAGCGTGGGAGTCGGCACCTGCATGCGCCTGGCATGGCCTATGGCGGGATGAGGTATGTCGCCGTCCCCCGCGATCTCGTTGGAGGTGTCCACCACGATGACCCGTTTTTTGAGGTCATCCGCCAATACGCGTGCCGTTTCCCGCAGCATGGTAGTCTTGCCGATGCCGGGCGGGCCCATCAGCAGGACATTTTTACCTGTTTCCACCAGGTCCTGGATTATCTTCGCCGTCCCCATCACGGCACGGCCGACGCGGCAGGTCAATCCAACGATCTTTCCATCGCGGTTCCTGATGGCCGAGATGCGGTGCAGGGTGCGTGTCAGGCCTGCACGGTTGTCTCCGCTGAAGCTGCCGATCAGGTTAGTGACGTGCTGTATGTCTGCGTCTGTGACTTCGTGATCTCCCAACAATATCTCGCGGTTGGGGAAACGCGCTTCAGGAAGACGTCCCAGGTCCATGACGATTTCCAGCAGGTCGCCGTTGCCGGTCTCCTGCCTGAGATCCGAGGCGATGTGTGGAGGCATCACGGCCAGTAACGAGTGGGTGTCATCGATGTTTACTGTCTGCAAGATATCCTCCTGCTATAGTCATGGCAACGCAATTGCATGGTTGAGGGCGCAAACGCTAAATTACCATCCCCTGGTAGCCAGCAAATTGTCTTCAGGGATGCTTTTGATATCGAGGCCGGGCATGGCGGCGCCAAGTGACTTTGATACCTCGGCAAGGATGGCAGCATCGTTATAATGTGTGACCGCTTTTACCACAGCTATGGCACGCGCTTCGGGGTCGCTGGATTTAAATATGCCCGAGCCTACAAATACCCCTTCGGCGCCGAGTTGCATCATAAGCGCCGCATCAGCAGGTGTGGCCACACCGCCTGCGGCAAAGTTGACCACAGGTAACTTTCCGCTTAAATGCACCTCGATGACCAATTCAAGCGGCGCACCCAGCGATTTGGCCTCGGCGGGCAGTTCGTCCGGGCTCATGGATTTCAGCCTGCGCATGGCGGCCTGGACCGAGCGCATATGGCGTACGGCTTCAACTATGTTGCCGGTACCCGCTTCACCCTTGGTGCGTATCATGGCGGCGCCCTCGGCGACCCTTCTCAGGGCTTCGCCCAGGTCGCGGCAACCGCAGACAAAAGGAACTTTAAAATCGTGCTTCCACACGTGATTGCTTTCGTCAGCCGGGGTCAGCACCTCCGACTCGTCGATAAAATCGACGCCCAGTGCCTGCAGCACCTGCGCTTCGACGAAATGGCCGATGCGGCATTTAGCCATGACCGGTATGGTCACGGCCTTCATGATGGCCGTGATCACCGTGGGGTCGGCCATCCTGGCCACGCCCCCGTCCTTCCGTATGTCGGACGGCACACGCTCCAGGGCCATCACTGCGCAGGCGCCGGCATTCTCGGCTATCCTGGCCTGGTCCGGGGTCACGACATCCATAATGACCCCGCCCTTGAGCATCTGCGCAAGTCCAGTCTTTACCTTCCAGGTTCCAGTATCCATCTCTTCATATCCCATCTTTATTTCGTATCTTGCCTACGATTGAATTGTTGCTGTAAATAGATTATAGCACGGATATCAGCCGATTTGAATTTGCTATAATGAGATATTAAATTGAAGCGCTACTGATAGGACGAGCAGAAAGCTATGGAATATAAGAAAGACATACTCGATAACGGGCTGGAGATCATTACCTGCCCGATGCCGCATACGCGGTCGGTATCCGTGTTATTTTTCGTTAAGGCAGGGAGCTGCTACGAGAAGGATGAAGAGGCGGGCATATCACATTTCGTTGAGCATATGTGTTTCAAAGGCACCGCTAAGAGGCAGACTTCCAAAGAGATAAGCGAGGCCATCGAGGGTGTGGGCGGCATAATGAACGGAGGGACCGACCGTGAGGCCACTTCTTACTATTGCAAGTTGGCCAGCCAGCACTTTGAAATGGCAGTTGACGTGATTGTTGACCTGCTACGCAACCCGCTCTTCCGTGCCGGGGATGTGGATAAGGAAAGGCAGGTCATCATCGAAGAGATCAATATGAGCCTCGATTCCCCGCAGCAGCGCGTGGGTATGATATTTGATGAGCTTAAGTGGCCGGGCAAAGCCATGGGCAGGGACATAGCGGGCAGCAAAGAGACGGTTGGCGCTATTACGCGTGAGCAGATGCTGCTTTACCTTAACAACTGTTACACACCCGCTAACATGCTGGTCAGCATAGCAGGCAATTTTGAAACCGAAAAAGCTTTAGCGCTGCTCCGAAAGGCCACCGCGGACTGGCAGGGGGGCATAGTTCCCGGGTACAGGGACAGCAATGTTGAGCAGGCCGTTCCGAGGACGATAATTGAATATCGTAAAACCGAGCAGGTAAACCTGGTGCTGGGAGTAGAAGCGCCGTCCATTTTCCATCCCGACAGGTTTGCGGTGTATTTGCTTAATTTGATTCTGGGTGTAGGGATGAGCAGCCGGCTGTTTACGGAAATAAGGGAGAAAATGGGATTGGCCTATGACATCCACAGCTATGTTGAGCATTTCCGTGAGACAGGTGTCTTTGGAATTCAGGCGGGGATCGAGCCTGAACAAACGGAAAAAGCTCTAGGTGCCATCTTGCATCAACTGGCTGTTCTCAGGGAAGGCATATCCGATGCCGAATTGAAGAAAGCCCGGGAGATGTCCAAAGGCTCGTTACTGCTGAGAATGGAAAACAGCTACAATGTGGCCAGTTGGTACGGCGGCCAGGAGGTCCTGACAGGCAAGATCATGACTATTGACGAGGTTACACAGGCCATCGATAACATCACCCTGGAAGACATAAAGCGCGTGGCCGGGGATTTGTTTATAGCGGAGAAATTGAACCTGGCAATCGTCGGCCCTGTTAAAGACGACGGCTCTGTAGCTAAATTGATGACGCTATAAGGCGGCGGTTTTCCTACGCATCTTTCCCTGTTACTATATTAGCATCTTGCCTGTCTTAATGAGGATCAGTATAGCGGTACTACCACTTCTTCTTTTGTTCTGTCTTATCCGGTGTCTTTCCTGCCGGCTTCTTTTCTGCCTGCTTCTTGGGTTTTTTCTCGTTCTTTCTTCCTTTGCTTCCCATGTCTGACCTCCATATTAAATTCTCTTTAATTATAACCGTTTGCAGTTATGGGGTTCAGCCCGGTTTTCTCTGGAATAGTTTACCGTGGCAATAGTAGCTTTTACACAGCGCCGGCCGGGTGAAATATATTTTACACCCGCCATCATTGTTTTGATGGGGGCAGGGAATTTCTGTATTTAATACGATGTCCAGGGTAGCCCCATGTTTTTTAATGGTGTTTACTTTACACTGCGTAAAGTGGCTATCAATCCAACTGCCGGGCGGGGCTTCACCGGCCACTATGGAACAGCAAATGCCGGTACATTCTTTACATGATCTCATTAGTACTCACTATAAGCGGATATCGTCATACACACAAGAGGCCGCCTGCTTGCAGGCGGCCTCTTTAATTGTTTACGGTGTTTATTAATACTCGGGCATCTGGGGCATGGGGGGCATGCCGCCCTTGTCTTTTTCGGGCAGGTCGCAGACCAGTGCTTCGGTTGTCAGTATCATGGTGGCGATGCTGGCTGCGTTCTCGAGGGCGGTGCGGGTGACCTTGAGCGGGTCGATAATGCCAGCGGCGACCATGTCGACGTAGTCATTATGGAGCGCATCATAACCGATGCCCTTCTTGCTACGCTTTACTTTATCGACGACCACGGAGCCTTCCTGGCCGGCATTGATGGCGATCCAGCGCAGGGGTTCTTCCACTGCTTTCTTGATGATCTCAACGCCGGTCTTCTCGTCGCCTTCGGCTTTGACCTTGTCAAGTATCTGGACGGCATTCAGGACTGCTACGCCTCCGCCCGGCAGGATGCCTTCTTCAACGGCAGCCCTGGTGGCTGAGAGGGCGTCTTCAACCCTGTGTTTCTTCTCTTTAAGCTCTACCTCAGTCGCAGCGCCGACTTTGATCACGGCAACGCCGCCAGCCAGCTTGGCTAACCTTTCCTGCAGTTTTTCCTTGTCGTAATCTGAGGTGGTCTCGTCGATCTGGGCCTTGATCTGCTTTATGCGGGCCTTGATAGCAGATTCGGAGCCTTTGCCTTCGACGATGGTGGTGTTGTCCTTGTCGGCAACCACTTTGCGGGCGCGGCCGAGGTCGGCAACTGCGGTGGAATCAAGTTTGCGGCCGATCTCCTCGGAGATTACCTTGCCGCCGGTCAGCAGGGCGATGTCTTCAAGCATAGCCTTGCGCCTGTCACCGAAGCCCGGGGCCTTTATGGCTAAGCAGGTGAGCGTGCCGCGCAGCTTGTTGACGACCAGCGTGGCCAGGGCTTCACCCTCGATATCTTCAGCGATGATGACTAAGTTCTTGGACACCTGGAGTACCTTCTCCAGTATGGGCAGAAGCTCGGAGATGGCGGTGATCTTCTTGTCGGTAATGAGGATATAGGGGTCCTCGATCTCCGTCTTCATCTGCTCAGCATTGGTGACGAAGTAGGGGCTGATGTAGCCGCGGTCGAACTGCATGCCCTCGACGTAGTCGGTTTCAAATAGCAGGCCCTTGGATTCCTCTACGGTTATGACGCCGTCTTTGCCCACTTTTTCCATGACCTCAGCGATGAGGTTGCCGATCTGTGCGTCGGCTGCTGAGATGGTAGCTACCTGGGCCACCTGCTCTTTGGTGGTGACCGGCTTGGCCATCTTCTTTAACTCTGTGACCATGCTCTTCACAGCCTGTTCAATTCCGCGCTTGAGCGACATGGCGTCTGCGCCGGCTGCGATATTTTTGAAGCCCTCGGTCACGATGGCCTGCGCCAGGACTGTGGCCGTGGTGGTGCCGTCACCGCATTTGTCATTGGTTTTGGTGGAGGCTTCCTTGACTAACTGGGCGCCCATGTTCTCGAAGGGATCGGGAAGCTCGATGTCCTTGGCGATGGTGACGCCGTCGTTGATGACGCTGGGCGGGCCGAATTTCTTATCTAATGCCACGGGACGGCCGCTGGGTCCCAGTGTCACTTTTACTGCGTTGGTCAGGGCATCGATGCCGTTCTTTAAGGACCTGCGGGCATCTTCGCCATACTTGATCTGTTTTGCCATTTATGTTTTTCCTCCTAATTAAATGCGCCTGTTACTAAAATGAACCAGATTATGCCTTTTTCTTCTTGGCCAGGATGTCGGCTTCCCTGAGGATGATCAGTTCCTGGTCATCTTCCTTGATCTCAGTGCCGCCGTACTTGGCGTAGATGACGATGTCGCCGACAGCCACGTCCATGGGCAGCCTTTCGCCGTCATCGGACATCTTGCCGGGGCCTACCGCCAGCACCTTACCATCCTGCGGTTTTTCCTTTGCAGTATCAGGTATGAAGATGCCACCCTTTGTTTTTTCCTCTTTTTCAAGAGGCTTTACCAATACCCTGTCACCCAAAGGTTGAATTTTTACAGCCATGCGTACCTCCTTTAAAAATTAGCAATCTCTTTTAGAGACTGCTAAGTATATTAGCATAAAAAATTATCACTGTAAAGAGGTGACTGCTAATAATTGTATGTGGGGGTGAGGGAAGGTCAGAAATTGTAGCCTGCTTTCCTGTAATCGTCCATGGCCCGTTCCTTGAGGTCTGATTTGTCGGCCAGCTCGGCGGCATGGCTCCACATACCCTTTTCCTCGTAATCCCGCAGTTTATTATCCAGCAAGCCTGCTTCGTCATTGGCCTCCGTGCTGCAGGCTGCAAAGCTGGAAAAAACGCGGCAGACCGGGGCGCCGCATGCCGGACATGTCGTCAGATGAGGGTCGGCCATTTTTTGAAGAGCATCGAATCCGGTGGTGCAATGGCCGCAACCTGGCCGGGTCGATCTGTATTCGTAAATTGGCATTGTTATAGATAACTCTTCGGCGTGTTTTTTCCTGTTCGGCCGGTATTTTATTGTGCCACTGCCGGCCCGGGGTGTCTAACCAGATGAGAGAATTGTTGAAAGGGTACACGTTAACGTGTAAAATGGTAATTGATGGCAGACGCGGAAAGAAAGGAAGGCTGGGATGCCGGGCGTATTAAGGCCCTCAGGGGTTATCTTGACCTGACGCAGGTCGAGATGGCGGGCCAGATGGGAATCAGGCAGCAGACGGTCAGTGAATGGGAGCAGGGTCAGTACCTGCCCAGGGGGGCTTCCGCCAGGCTGCTCAGCATTATAGCCGACAGGAGCGGATTTAAGTACGATGCAGGCAAAGGGTAAGCCCCTTTTTTTGCCCTGCCATACACGTTAACGTGTAGAAGAAATGAACAGTATTTCAGAGAAAACGGTATCCGCCCTGTGGCTGTCGGGCAGAATCCCGCGTTTTAGCGACGATGCCGGCCATAGCATACAGGTCATTTGCCCGGGCCGCGGCAGCACCAGGGGCGGGTGCGATTTCCAGGATGTGGTCATCACGGTCAACGGAGAGAAGACCGTGGGGGATGTGGAGGTGCACCTCACGTCCGACCTCTGGCAAAGGCACGGGCACCACAGGGATGCGACGTACAATGGTGTCATATTGCATGTATCGATGTGGCAACGCGGCCTGTTACCTGTCAGGTTACAGGACGGACGTGTCCTGCCCACGGTGATCCTCGGCCAGTACATTAAAATCAGCAAAAACCTGTTGCAGGGTATTTCGGGCGGCCCGCATCAGCGATGTCCCAGCCTGCGCCATGCGGGTAAGCAAATGGATGAAATTATTGTGCGGGCCGGCCTTTCACGCTTCGCGCAGAAATCAGCCGCAGTGGCAAAGGCGCTCGAGGTTGATGACCCTGGGCAGGTGCTGTATAAGGGAGTTTGCCGCGCGCTGGGATATTCCAGGAATATGAAGCCGTTTGAGACCCTGGCAGGGAGGGTGACGGCAGACATGATCAGGAACAATACCGCGGGGAGCCTACCGGCGAAACAGGCGTTGTTGTTGGGAGCCGCGGGCCTGCTGCCCGCCCTCAAAGGCGGGATGGCATACTCAGTTGAGTATAGCCAGATCCGAGCTGCAATGGCGGAGTGCCGTCATATTTTGAGGCAGGTACGGCCGATGAACATTTTAGATTGGAGTTTTGCCTTCACACGGCCGTCAAACCACCCTGTCAGGAGGATCGCCGGCCTGTGCCGCCTTCTTCACCGGCACGAGGAGGGTGGTTTGCTATTCCGCCTGCTGGATATTATCGACGAGGCACAACCATCAAAAGCGGCATATGTTCTGGAAAACGCCTTGCAGGTGGCAGACCCCGGCCATCCCGGCAGTTGCGGTCACGACGACGGAGGGTTTGACGCCGCTGCCCTCATAGGCCCGGGGAGGGCCAGGGAGATAGTGGTGAATGCGGTGTTGCCCTTTATCGCGGCCTACGCCGCAAATATAGGGAGCTGTCAACAGGGGCGCAAAGCAGGGCTTATTTACAGCGGGTATCCTTCCCTGCCGCAAAATGAGATTACCCGGTACATGGGCGGACTGTTGGGCAACCAGGCCTACGGCGCCTGCCGCCAGCAGGGACTGCTGCATATTTACCACACCTGGTGCCGCACGAGGGAATGCGCAGCCTGCCCCGTGGTCATGTTGCGAAGGACAACCCCGGTATGACGTCGTATCCACTGTCCATGGTGTCGCCTGACATCCAGTGGTAGTAGGCACACGAGGCTATCATGGCCGCGTTGTCGGTGCACAGTACGGGCGGCGGGATCGAGATGGGCAGGGGTGAATCGGCTGTCAATCGTTCGCGCAGGGCACTGTTGGCGGCCACGCCGCCGGCCAGCATTATCCGCTTTACACCGGTCCTCAGGGCGGCCTGTATGGTTTTGCTGACCAGCACATCTATGATTGCCTCCTGGAAGGCCGCCGCCGCCTCTTTGACCCACCGTTCGTCGCGCTCTTCCCCCTTCTCCTCAGCCATGTGCAGCAGCGCGGTTTTAACTCCACTGAAGCTGAAATCATCATTACCCTTGAGCCAGGCGCGGGGAAGTGAGAGGGAAGTTGTAACGCCCCTGGTGGCGGATTGTATGGACGGCCCACCCGGGTAGGGCAACCCGAGGATCCGCGCCCCCTTGTCAAAAGCTTCGCCGGCTGCGTCATCCCGCGTACTGCCTAACCGCTGGAAGCTGCCATGGCCCTCCATTAAAATTATGTCGCTGTGCCCCCCGGATACGATCAGGCACAGGCAGGGCAGTTCCGGGGTGGCGCCCGAGAGCCAGTTGGCATAGATATGGCCCTCCAGGTGGTTGATGCCAATAAAGGGCAGGCCCTGGGCCTGCGAGATGGCCCTGGCGAAATTGACTCCCACGATCAAAGATCCTGCCAGGCCGGGCCCCATTGTGGCAGCTATGGCATCTACCTGTTTGAGGGTGAGTCCAGCCTCGGTCAGCGCCTTTTCGGCCACCGGTATTATGGTCAGCAGGTGCTGGCGCGAGGCCACTTCGGGCACGATGCCGCCGTACCTGGCGTGAATGTCCACCTGGGAGGAAATAATATTGGAGAGGATGGTGTCCCCATCTTTTACGACTGCTGCAGCAGTCTCATCGCAGGACGTCTCAAAGGCAAGTATATTCACGGCAGGGATTATAGCACAAAGCTAAAACAGCATCCGGCGATTGCTGTTTTCGGTACGTGTTGATACAATTAAAGCCCGGTTTAAATGACCTTCAGACAGCGAGGATAACGATATGGAAATTACCTGGTTTGGCCACTCTTGTTTCCGCATTAAAGGCAAGGAAGCGGTTGTATTGATGGACCCCTGCCCCGAGACAACCGGCTATTCCCTTGGCAAGGTACAGGCGAATATGGTGACCATCAGCCATGCGCATCCCGGCCATTCATATCTCGACACGCTGCAGGAGGGATACCGGGCTATCAAGGGTCCCGGGGAATACGAGATAAAGGATACCTACATCACGGGCATAGCTACCTTTCATGACGACGTACAGGGAAAAAAGTCGGGCAAAAACACGGTGTATGTGATTGAGATGGAGGGTGTAACTTTCTGCCACCTGGGTGACCTCGGGCACGCGCTTACTCCCGAGGTGACGGGTGAACTCGGTAGCATCAACGTCCTCTTCGTGCCCGTGGGGGGGCATTCCACCATCTGGGCCCAGGCCGCGGCAGACCTGGTGAGGAACGTCAACCCGGGCATCGCCATTCCCATGCATTACAAAACAGAGGCCGAGAAGGCTGAGCTTGAATTTCCTGAGAGGTTTCTCAAGGAGTTGGGCATCAAGGACCTGGTCTCGCAGCCCAAATTTGTTGTCACGAGGACCAATATCCCGGCCAGCACGCAGGTTGTACTGCTCGATTACCCGCATTAGCCGCCTGCACCTGCTTTGACATATAAATTGCCCTGACGTATCATTCCCTGATATGAGCCTCGCTAAACGTATTTTCGAACTGCAGCAGATAGAATTATCCATACAGGGGCACACCAGGCAGCTTGAGGAAATGGATTTACGTATCCGGCATAACGACACTTTTGAGCAGGCTGAAGCCAGCCTGAAGACTGCGGAAGAGGAGAGGGCAGGGATCGAGAAGCAATATAAGGAATTAGACGCGGAGGCTGAAGCCCCGCGGGCGCAGATCAGGCAGATCACAGATAAACTCTATGGCGGCAAGATAAAGAATCCCAAGGAGCTGGTCGGATACGAGCAGGAAGCAGGCTTGCTCAAGGCCAGCCTTGCTAAGAAGGATGACTTACTGCTGGATATGATGGAGAAGCTGGAGTCCGGCAAAGCGGTCATTAAGAAGCTGCGGGAAACCAGTAAGGCCGCTAAAAGCGCCTGGGAGAGCGAGAAAACTGAACTTAAGGTGCTGGTGGACGAGGCAAAAAAAGAATTGAGCGGCCTTGAGAAGAAGCGCAGCGATCTGCTGGCGCTAATTGATAAGGATACTCTGGCTGCATATGAAGGCCTGAAGGGCAGGAAGGGTCAGGTGGTGGTCAGGGTAGAGCAGGGCCGTTGCCTGGGCTGCCGGGTATCGCTGTCGGTCAACGAACTGCAGCGCGCGCGCGGCAATGCCATTGTCACCTGCGGCAACTGCGGCCGCATACTCTACCTGAGTTAGTTATTTGACCTGCCGTCGGCCAGGTTGTAGAGTAAGTTAGCCAAGCAGGCCGGGTGACCGCTGCGGTTTAGTAAATCGTAGAGGAAAGTCCGAACTCCACCAGGCAGGGTGCTGGGTAACGCCCAGGAGGGGTGACCCTACGGAGAGTGCAACAGAAACATACCGCCCGCCGTAAGGCAGGTAAGGGTGAAATGGTGAGGCAAGAGCTCACCGGCGGCCGGGTGACCGGCCAGCCGTGCAAACCCCACCCGGAGCAAGACCTAATAGGGGGCTATGGCATGCCTGGGCCGACCCCGGGTTGGTCGCATGATCGCCGTGGTAACACGGCGGGTAGATGGATGGTCACCGCTCCGCGCAAGCGGAGGCACAGAAATCGGCTTACAGGCCTGCTTGGTCATTCTTTGATATTATCGGAAATGCGCTAAAATATAAGCTGGCCGTGGAGGCCGTCCCTTAAAATTTTCTACTGCTGGAGTTGATCAAATGCATATGAGAAGAAAAATGGCCCTGTGTGTCCTGCTGGTACTGGCTGTGCTGGTGACCAGCCTGCCTATGCTGGCCTGCGACACTAAATTTTTGCCCGGCGAAGCCGATAAAAAGCTTCTGCAGGCATTGCCACCCGAGTTCCTGGCCATCAGCCAGGCGTGGGACCTGCTGCAGAAAAACTATGTTGATAAAACCAAGCTGGATCCGGTCAAGATGGCCCAGGGTGCCATCAGGGGTATGGTTGACGCCGTGGGTGATCCCTATACCGAGTTTTTCTCACCCCAGTCATACCAGTCAACCATGGTTGAGCTGACCGGTCTCTACCAGGGCATCGGCGCCTATATAGGTAAGAAGGAACAGCAGATCGTGATCATAGCGCCCATGCCAGGCTCGCCGGCCGAGGAGGCCGGGCTGAAGTCGGGGGACATGATTCTGAAGATAGACGGGCAGTCAACCGCGCAACTGAATACGGATGAGGCTTCCCAGAAGATACGCGGACCGGCAGGCAGCAAGGTTTTACTGCTGGTCGGCAGGCTGTCGGAAAAGGAGCCTTTCGAGGTAAACCTGGTGCGCAGGGAGATCAGGGTGGATTCGGTTAAATCCGAGATGAGGGGTCAGTTGGCCTATATACGCATTCAGCAGTTTATCCTGCCCACCACGACTGATTTCAAGAAGGCGCTGGTGGAGGCCTATGGCAAAGGGGCCAAGGGCATCATCCTCGACCTGCGCGATAACCCCGGGGGCATACTCTCCGAGGCTGTCGATGTGTCAAGCCAGTTCTTAACGCGCGGGATAGCGGTAAAGATCGTGGATAAGGACGGTATCGAGACGGTACAGAAGGTAAAGCCGGGCGGCATCGCCAGAGACCTGCCTGTGATAGTGCTGGTCAACGGTGGCAGCGCCAGCGCCAGCGAGATTGTGGCAGGAGCGCTGCAGGATAACGGCAGGGCCAAACTGGCCGGCGAGAAGACGTTTGGCAAGGCCAGCGTACAGAGTTTCGTCAAAATCGATGACGGGTCTGCCATCAAGATCACTACGGCGCATTATTATACGCCCAACGGCACGCTTATCAGCGGGACCGGCCTTACGCCTGACTACCCATCGGAGTTGAAGGACGAGGAGCTGGTTAAATGGGCAGAGGATTACCTTAACAAAATAATCTCACCCCAGACGGCCTCGCCAGCCAAATAGGGCAGCCTTCGGGCTATTTGCCGGCCATGCGGGCAAAATAGCTGTGCAGCCTGGCATCACCTGTCAGTTCAGGGTGGAAGGAAGTGGCCAGCAGCTTTGCCTGAGTTGCCGCCACGATCTCGCCACCGGGCAGCGTAGCCAGCACTTCCACGCCCGGGCCGACCTTCTCGATAAAGGGTGCGCGGATGAATACAGCGGGAAAGGGTTCCCCCTGCAAGGCTGTAATCTGCAATTTTGTTTCGAAGCTGTCCACCTGCCTGCCGAAGGCATTGCGCTTCACAGTCATGTCCATAAGCCCAAGGGTATCCATAGGACTCCCGTCCGGGTTGAGCGCACCGCTGGCCAAGCATATCATGCCGGCGCAGGTGCCCCAGATTGCCGTATTTCCCAGCGCCAGCTTCCTGACCGGCTCTACCAGTCCGTAGCTGTGCATCAATTTCATCACGGTGGTGCTTTCACCGCCCGGTATGACCAGGCCGCTGAGTCCCTCCAATTGGCCAGGCAATCTCACTTGAGCGGCTTTGATACCGATCCGTTCGAACACGAGGATGTGTTCAATGAAGGCGCCTTGAAGGGCCAGTACACCTATTAGCATTTGATGTCTTCCATGTATCTTACACCGGCCGGGTCATAACCTACGAGCGCCGCCCGCCTGTGCAGGCGGGCGGCGCAGCGGTTCGTATTCAACGGTGAAATTGTACTACAGGATGGGTAAATATTTCTTGATCTCGTATTCCGTGACCTGGATCCTGTACTGGTTATATTCCACTTTCTTGTTCTTGATGAAGGCGTTGAAAAGGTGGTCTCCCAGGGCTTTTTTGACCAATGAGCTCTTTTCTGTGAGCGCCACCGCCTCATCCAGGCTTCCCGGCAAAGTCTTGATGCCGCGGCGTTTCCTCTGTTCGGTGGTCATCTCGTACACGTTTTCCTCGACCGGTGCGGGCGGATCCCAGCCCTGGGCGATGCCTTCCAGTCCTGCCGCCAGCATAACGCTGAATACCAGGTAAGGGTTGCAGGCGGGATCGGGAGACCTGTATTCGATGCGCGTGGCCGTTTCACGGCCGGGCTTGTATTCAGGCACCCTGACTAAATCCGCGCGGTTGCGCCGCGCCCATGACAAGTAAACGGGCGCCTCATACCCCGGCACCAGGCGCTTGTAGGAGTTGACCCACTGGCTGGTTACCGAGGTAATCTCGGGGGCATACCTGAGCAGTCCCGCTATATAGTTCCTGGCTATTTTTGACAGGTGGAAAGGGTCGTTCTTATCGAAGAAGGCATTGCGTTCGCCCTTAAAAAGCGACTGGTGCACGTGCATGCCGCTGCCGTTCTCGCCGAAAATCGGCTTTGGCATAAAAGTTGCGTAAACACCGTTTTCCATGGCCACCTGCTTGACCACCAGCCTGTAGGTCATTACGTTGTCCGCCATGGTGAGTGCATCCGTGTAGCGCATATCTATCTCGTGCTGGCTGGGGGCAACCTCATGGTGCGAGTATTCGATGCCGATGCCCATCTCTTCCAGTGCCAAAACGGTCTGTCGGCGCAGGTCAACGGCCATATCCAGCGGCACCAGGTCGAAGTAGCCGCCGGAATCGAGTGTCTCGGTGCCCTTGTTGTTTTTGAAATAGAAGAATTCCAACTCGGGGCCGACGTAGAAAGTATAGCCCAGGTCGGCGGCGCGCTTGAGGTTCTGCTTGAGTATATACCTTGGGTCGCCCACAAAAGGCGTGCCCTCGGGCATTAAAATGTCGCAGAACATGCGTCCGACCGACTGTTCCCTGGGCCTCCATGGCAGCAACTGGAAAGTGTCGGGATCCGGCATGGCTATCATGTCGCTCTCGTCGATGCGTGCATAACCCTCGATGGACGACCCGTCAAAGCCCATGCCATCCTCCATGGCACGTCCAAGCTCCTCGATAGTGATGGAAAAGCTCTTGAGAAAGCCAAGGATATCCGTAAACCACAGGTTGATGAATTTTATGTCGTGCTCCTTGGCCATTTTGAGCACATACTCTACGGCTTCAGCCCTATCTTTTTTTGCCATGAATCGCCTCCCTGTATTAAATTTTTCAGTTTGACAGTCGTTGAGCATTCAACAATCTGCCAACCGTGATAAATTTAACAGCCTTTTGTTACAAACAGATTAATTGTGGAATTCTACAGGGGCGCAGCCGAAAATACGGCTTATTCCAGGTAATCTTTGAGCCTGCGGCTGCGGCTGGGATGCCTCAATTTTCGCAGTGCCTTGGCTTCGATCTGGCGGATACGTTCCCTTGTCACATTAAACACTTTGCCGACCTCTTCGAGCGTCCTCGCCCGGTCATCTTCCAAACCAAAGCGCATCAGGATTATCTTTCTCTCCCTATCGGTAAGCTCGGCCAGGACTTCGTTTATCTGCCTTCTCAGCAATCCGACAGTGGCCGCCTCAATCGGCGGTACAGCCGTCTTGTCCTCAATAAAATCGCCCAAGTGGCTCTCGTCTTCCTCTCCCACCGGCATCTCCAGCGATAACGGGACCCTGGTTAATTTCATTATTTCAAGTACCTTTTCCACCGAAATCTCCATCTCAATGGCGATCTCGTCGATATTCGGCTCGCCCCCGCTTTCCTGGCTCAGTTGTCTCCTTGTTCTGAGTAACCTGTTGATGTTTTCCACCATATGAACAGGTATCCTGATGGTGCGTGACTGATCGGCCAGGCACCTGGTAACCGCTTGCCTGATCCACCATGTAGCGTAGGTGCTGAATTTAAAGCCGCGCCTGTATTCGAATTTAACCACGGCGCGCACAAGCCCGATATTCCCCTCCTGAATAAGATCGAGGATAGGCATATGTCGCATGCTGTATTTTTTAGCGATGCTCACCACCAGCCGCAGGTTGGCCTCGATTAGATGCCGCGCCGATTTATCGGCGTCTTTCTTTACACTATTGGAATACTGCTTGAATTGATCAACCAGCGGCTGCAGCCGCAAAAGCAACCCGTCGTCCGCGGGCTCTGCAATCAGCAATGCGAGCTCATCGCATGAAATTCTGCCCCCCACTGCATCGTAAACCTTGTGGGGCAGCAGCCGGCTGTACACGGATATATCGGCAATATCCTGCCATACCTGCATGAAAGTTTTCCCACAATCGGCGCTTACTTTTTCAACAAGCGGGATGTCCACTACGCCGTCTATGGCGGCCCTCAACTCCGGCCTGAGGATAGCCTGTTTGAAACTGCGCCCGCACTCTATCCCCAGTTCCCCGTGCAGGGCGATAATGACCGGATATGCCGCGACCAGCTTGCGCAAACTGGCTATAATTATGCTTATCTCAAGTTCATATTGGTCTGGATTGGCCCGGCAAAATTTCTCCAACGCGGCAAGATACCGCCCGTCTTCGACTTTGCCGGCTAATGACCTTTCCTCTTTGGCAGTGAGAAGGCCTACCCTTCCGATTTCACGCAAATACAGGTGTATCGGGTCATCGTAGAAATCAACTGAATCAGCCGTTATACCCGTCTGTGGAGACAGTTTGCCGTGGACACCTATGCCTGCCGGGTCATCCGTCCTGTGCTCAATGGATACCAGGTCTTCCCAGAGAGCGGCTGTAGGGGCAAACTCATCGATTCCCTTTTCGCCGAAAACGTCCAATCGGACGTCACCGTCCCCTAACGGATGCAGGACAGGTGGTGATAGGATCGGTGTTGAGACGCGGTCGCTTTCCACACCCGCGCCCTTCCTATTTGCCAATTTTATTATCTTCTGGATACATTTGCCTCTGCTATCCCGGGCCGCCGCTTCCATAGGGGGACGATTTCCCCGCCTGCGCCTGCTGAACCCGTGCGAAAAGCTCCTGATGACTTAACTGATGGCTTAAAGGCGGGCGTCTGAACTGAGAATAAATTAAGGAGGGGTAGGGCGTTAATGTAATTCAGCCAACGATAAGCGGAGATAAATCACCTTTATAACTATACGTGAATTTGCCGCATCAATCAAATCCTGTGCAGTTTCCATGGCATATACGTGGCTTCTAACCGCCGGCGGCCGTGTCTTTGAATTTATACCCTATGTTGCGCACCGTATCGATGAATGTATGCACAGGGTCTTCGATCTTGCTGCGCAGCCTCCTGATATGCACGTCCACGGTCCTGTCACCGCCGTAATAATCGTAACCCCACACCTCATTCAGCAGGGCCTCGCGTGTGAACACCTTTCCCTTATTGGTAGCCAGCAGCTTGAGCAGCTCATATTCCTTAAAGGTGAGGGCCAGCAGCCTCCCTCCCAGTTCCACCTCGCAGCGCACCGGGTCGATGGCCAAATCCCCCGCCTTAATCACACCGCTTTCCCCTGCTTTACTTGATTTGACTACCACCCTGCGGATCCTCGCGGCCAGCTCATCTAAGTTCCACGGTTTCATGACGAAATCGGTCAACCCCTGCTCCGCGGCGGCCGCAGTCAGCGTCGCCGGCGAAACAAGGGCGATAACTGGCAGCAGCTTTCTCAGCTTGAGCTTCCTGAACCACTGCCAGGCTGATTCGCCGTGTGAGGAGATTGCGCAGATATCGACCAGCACGGCATTGAACGATTGGCGGGCGTCCTGCTGTACAACGTCATCCGCATAGACGCAGGCTGTGCAGGAGAACCCCATGCGGCTGAGGCCGGAGTTGAGGTCCCGGATGCGCTCCAGGCTATTGGTAACCAGCAGGATATTATGCATGGCGTTGTGCGCTAATTATAACAGTTCGGAAAATGGCCCCGCTGTATGGCATTTAGCCTATTCATATAACCCCCGCTTGCGGTTCTCCTCCACGATACGGTCATACTCCTTGTCCACATCGATGCCCCGGTCCCTCAGCACCCTCTCCATCATCTCCACCGAGTGTGACAGGTCGAGAAAACGGTGCAGCCAGACCCGCGGGTCGTCCGAATCCTTCTTGAAGTCTTCCGCCATCTGGTTATATTCCTCGGTTATCTTATCGAACTCCACCGTGGGATCGAATTGGCCCTTGATGCGGGGGAACCTGAAAAGCTCCTTTACCTTGCCCAGGTGGCGGCGGAAGATGAACTTATCTACGTACCAGAAGACGCTTGCCAGCAGGAACTGGTTAAGCAGGAACGCCCAGAAATCGGGTATGTCAAGCTTCTCCCTGAGTATCACCTGTAGAATTGCGCCGGCGATGCCGGAGAGAAGTATCCAGCGGCCGAAAACGTAGATGAACCACTCCCTTGAAAACATGGCATCCCCCCTTGCGCTTAGTCCGATTTATGCTGCGGCTTTTATACTACCATCGTGCACGGGGACTGTCCAAGTTGCCGGCCGGTATCTATGGGGTATGATGTATAATGATCGTGGATTTGGCTGGCTGCCCTGATTGCTGCAGAGGGAGGAAGAATAATGAAGGTAGTCTATCATCCGCGTTGCACAGAGGTTTATGAGAGCGATCCGGCCGCCGCCCGCGGGCGCATGGAGGCTATAGTCAAGGATCTGGGCGGTTCTGAATTTGTTGAACCGCAGGTTGCGGGCCTTGATGACATCCGGCTCTGCCACACGGCCCGGCACATAGGCTACGTGCAGCGCTACGGCTCGGTATTTGAGGCTGCGGCACTGGCTGCCGGGGGCGCCATCATGGCCTCCGGAATTGCCATCAAAGGTGAGCCCGCCTTCGGCCTCATTAGGCCGCCCGGCCACCATGCCAGCGCCGATAGCTGCTGGGGCTTCTGTTTTTTCAACAATATGGCCATTGCAATTGCCAGGCTGATCGCGGAAAAGAAGATCAAAACGGCGCTTATACTCGATTTTGACCTGCATTTCGGCGATGGCACTGCCAATATCTTCGGAAGCAATCCGGACGTAATCTATTTTCACCCCGAGGACGGGGACAGGCGGGAGTTCGTGGACCACGTTGGCCGCTTTCTGGGCCAGTGCAACGCTGATATCATCGCGGTCTCGGCCGGCTTCGACCGGCACATCGAGGACTGGGGCAGATTGTTATCCACCCAGGACTACAAAACTATAGGGCAACAGGTGAAGCAATTCGCGGACAGGAATTGCGCCGGGAGGCGTTTCGGCCTGCTGGAGGGAGGCTATAACCACGACGTGCTGGGCAGGAACGTGAGGGCATTTTTAGAGGGGATGGAATAAACATGCCCGGCAAAGGCATGCGCGCGTTGCAGTCCCGGCGTGGCCGCGATTAACCTAACGTGATGGAAGGCTGAAGTAAAGGCCCATAATAATAGCCCAGAGTACGATGGCCGCAAGAGGTATGACGATGACAGTCAATGCGGGGCCCAGTTTATTTTTTCGCCTGAGAATGATGGAACCGGCCATACAGCCTGCGGCTATTACAGGGTATGCCCAGACCGGTCCCGCCAGCAGCCAGCTGGAAAGCTGATTCTCCGACCCCGGAGCGTCAAAGGCAAACAGGGACAGGTATGCCAAAAATGACCAGGGTACCAGTGAGCACGCAACTATCACCAGCAGGACAGTCACCGCCGTGCCGGTTTTTTTATCCTTGCTATCGTCCATATCGTACCTTCCTTTAATCTTAGGAGCCGCATTGTGTTTGTGAAAACTTTTATTGCTGAGCCGGAGGAGATGAAGGCGCAGTGGGTACCCAGGCCCTGCTGGGACCGCCGGAATAGGTGCCCAACTGGTTTCCTGCTACGAACGGGCCGGCCTGCTGCCAGCAGTTGTTGCAGCCCTGCCACCAGCCCGATTGCCAGCCGTTGCTCCATCCTTTGGACCAGCCGGCGTTATAGCCGCTATTGTAGCCGATCTGCTGGCCCTGCGCCTGGCCCTGCGCCTGTCCCTGGGCCTGACCCTTGGACATGCCTGCGGAGTAGCCCTTATCGTATCCGTCCGTCTCGCCGTCCTGCTTGCCCTGCTGGTAGCCGGCCGTCTGTCCCTTGTTGTAGCCGTCCTGCGTGCCCGCCGCCGTTCCATCCGCATTGCCCCTGGCGTAGCCTGACTTATATCCCGTATCCATGCCCATCTGGTAGCCGCCATACCCTACTACGGCAAGGGCAATGATAATCAAAATAACGATGAGTGCAATCGTACCGCTGCCTAAAGTCATTTCATACCTCCTTGAAATCGCCCAACATATTTGAGCAAGCGCGGCTTTAATTAAAGAGGGATCGAACCGCCGCGCGGGGCAGCCGCTGCTCCCTATCAAACTAACACACATGCAGGCTATTTTCAACAGCCGCCCGTAGAAAAACTTTAAATACTGTGATAAAATGCTGCCTAATTGAATAGCGCGTGCTCTTCGAGCCGTATACCTAAACTTCACCGGCAGGGTATCCGGACGGCAGGCTGAAAAGCCTCGAGGGTGCAGGAGGAAACACCTGCGCCTCCCATTTTGGAAAGGAGGGTAACATGAAAAGCCTGGTAGTTTATCGCGTCCACCGCGTATCCATCACAATCTTAATTGCCTGTCTCCTGTTGGGCACCATCCTTGCAGGCTGTGCACCGGCGGCTACACCACCGGCGGCGACGGGGCAACCGTCGGCCGACAACAAGTCAGCCCAGGCCACAGCCTTCCCCGTTATTCCCGGCACGCCCCGTTTCAAAATAGCCACCACCACCAGCCTGTATGATACAGGGTTATGGAACTACCTTGAGCCCATGTTTGAGAAAAAGGCCAATGTAAAACTCGATATCGTCTATGCAGGCACGGGCGCCGCCCTGGAGTATGGCAAGCGCGGCGATGTAGATGCCCTGGTAGTGCATGACCCCGAGGCTGAGGCTAAATTTATTGCCGACGGTTACGGGATCAACAGGAGGTCTTTTGCCTTCAATCATTTCCTTATAGCGGGCCCTGCCGGCGACCCGGCCGGCATAAAGGGTCTTCCTCCCGAGCAGGCCTTCAAGAAGATATATGAGGCCGGAAAAGCTGATCCCACAAAAGTGAAATTCATATCCCGCGGCGACAACTCGGGTACGCATTCCAAGGAAAAGCTCATCTGGCAGGCCGCCGGACTGAAATACGAGGACGTGCAGAAATCGGGCCCCTGGTACGTTGAAGCCGGCAAGGGCATGGGTCCCTGCCTGCTGATGGCCTCCGAACAGGGCGCCTATATACTGGCCGACATCTCCACCTTTCTTGCCTACAAGGGCAAGGTGAACGTGGCGCCCCTGATCGAGCAGGGCGACCTCTTCTTAAATGTGTATGATGTCATGGCCATCAACCCGGAGAAGGTAAAAACGGCTAAAATGCTGCCCACCGCCAATACCTTCATCAACTGGCTGATGTCAGACGACGTACAGAATACAATCGCAACCTACGGCGTGGCTGAATACGGCAGGCCGCTTTTTAACCCGCTCAAGGGCGGCGGCTGCACCGAACCGGGCTGTCCCAAACTGGCAGATTACACGGTTCCGGTTAAATAAAGGTATAAAAGATGCAGGAACTCTGGCAGGCCCTGGTCCAGGCTGTTAACCTTATCGTCAGCCTGGACCCTGAGGTCATTGAGATTTCGTTGCGCTCGTTGTATATCTCTGCGGCTTCCATCCTGATCGCCGCGCTTTTCTGCATCCCTATGGGCGCCCTTATCCATTTCCACGATTTCAAGGGCAAGCGCGTGGTGATCAATGTCATACAGACTTTTTACAGCCTGCCGACCGTGGTGGTGGGCCTGTTCGTCTTTCTCTTCATCTCGCGTTCGGGGCCGTTTGGAGGACTGGAACTTCTTTTCACGCCGGCTGCCATCATTATCGGGCAGGTGATATTGATCATGCCGGTGCTTACGGGCATGGCCATAGGCGCCCTCAGCGGTGTGGATAAGGCTATACGGGATACCGCGATTTCCTCGGGCGCAAGCTCCACCCAGGCCATGCGGGCAATTCTCTTTGAGGCCAGGTTTGCCGTGGTGGGCGCGCTCATTCTGGGCTTCGGCCGCGCCATATCAGAGGTGGGCGCCGCGCTCATGCTGGGAGGCAATATCCGGGGTTACACACGTGTGCTGACCACGGCCATCTCACTTGAGACACAGCGCGGCGAACTTGTGCTTTCGCTGGCCCTGGGCATCATACTGATAGGCATAGCCATGGTGGTCAGCGTCATCATGAACATCCTGCTGCAGAGATACTGATGGCCTTTTTAAGTACTGTGGACTTAGAGCAGCGTGCCGGCCCCGCCGTGCTCCTGAACAGGGTAAACCTGTCGGTGGAGAAAGGGGAGGTGTTTGCCGTCATCGGGCCCACCGGCGCCGGCAAGACCACACTGCTGAGGCTGATCAACCTTTTGGACCGCCCATCAGCGGGGGACATTTACTTCGACGGGGAAAAGATAACCGACCCATCCCGCAACGCTGTACATGTGCGCCGCCGCATGGCCATGGTCTTTCAGAAGCCGGCGGTTTTCAACAGCACGGTTTATGAAAACGTGGCATATCCACTTAAAGTGCGCGGTGGTCATGGAAAAGCAGCCAGGTCAGGGGTGTATGAACTGCTTGATACTATCGGACTGGGTGGATACGCCAAACGGAAGGCTAAAACACTCTCCGGGGGTGAGGCGCAGCGCGTGGCCCTGGCGCGTGCCGTGGTTACGCAGCCCGACCTGCTGCTGATGGATGAGCCGACGGCCAACCTCGACCCCGGGACCGTGAAAATGATCGAGCAATTGGTCATGCAGTTTAACCGCGACCGGGGACTGACGGTGATCATGTCCACGCATGATATGCAGCAGGCACAGCGGGTGGCCGGCAGGGTAGGTGTGCTGATGAAGGGAGAGCTGGTGCAGGTGGGCAGGCCGGACGATATCTTTTACTCACCCGGCAACGCCGGCATCGCCGGCTTCGTCGGCATGCGCAACCTGCTCAAGGGCAATGTTATACGCAACGAATCAGGTATTGCCGTAATAGATGTGAATGGCAGGGAAATTGAGGCCGTCTCTGATCTAAGGGCCGGGTCGGCCGTGGAAATATATATCCGGCCTGAGGACGTGGTGCTGTCGATGCCGGCCCCTGCCGGCAGCGCGCGTAACAACCTGCGCTGCACTATCAGGTCGGTTGCTGCAAACGGTCCGCTGTGTACCGTCGTCGCGGATTGCGGCTTCCCTCTTGAGGCGCTGGTGACCGGCAGGTCCGCCGCCGAGATGGGATTGATTCCGGGCCAGGAGGTTTACGCCTCGTTCAAGGCCGCTGCCGTGCGGGTGCTGCCGTCCATGCCGGCCTGAGAGCCAGAATCACTTAGCAGTATAAGTGCCGCTTTTGCCGCCTGTTTTCTTAACCAGGCGCATATCCGTGATGGTCATACCCTGGTCGAACATCTTGCACATATCGTAGATGGTCAGGGCCGCCACCGCCGCTGCCGTGAGAGCCTCCATCTCGAAGCCCGTTTTGCCCCGGCCTTTGACGGTGGCTGTGATAACTATGGAGCCGCCTTTGGCGGGGAAGCCGAAATCTATGGATATGCTGGCAAGCAGCAGGGGGTGGCAGAGAGGGATGAGTTCTGGTGTCCTCTTGGCCGCCATGATGCCGGCTGCCTGTGCCACTGCCAGCACATTTCCCTTGGGAATCTCATTATCCCGCACCAGCCGGAGAGTTTCCCTGCTCATGCTGATACAGGCTGCCGCTGTGGCTAACCTAAGCGTATTTTTTTTGCCTGAAACGTCGATCATGCGGGTATCACGTTGATCCATTTTTTATCCCCCTATGCCGGACATCCTGGTATTTACGGCGCAGCCGTCCGACAGCCTGTGCATCTCGGGCTTGGCGGCTATGGCATCTTCCAGCAGGCGTTTTACATCCGCCGGTGTCGCGCCGCTGCGGATGGGCGTCCTGACATCAATCCCTTCGATGGAGAAGAGGCAGGGCAGCAGCATGCCGGACGCCGACAGGCGCAGCCTGTTGCAGCGGCTGCAGAAAGGCTCCGAGACAGGCTCGATAAATCCCACCGTGCCGGCGGCGCCCGGCAGACGGAAATACTTTGCCGCGCCGTTGCCGGCTATGCCGTAATGAGGTTCAAGCGTGCCCAGCGTCTCAATTTCACGGCGCAGCACGTCGGATTTAACAAGCCCGGCCACCCCGTTGAGCGGCATCAGCTCGATGAACCGCACATGCCATCCCTCTTCCAGCGTCATACGTGCGAAGTCCCGTATTTCGTCATTGTTTACCCCCTGCATGGGGACTACGTTTATCTTGACCGGGTTGAGCCCCGCTTTCCTGGCGGATTCCAGGCCCCGCAGCGCGTCGGCCAGGTCGCCTGTGCGCGTTATCTGCCTGAAGCGGTCAGGCCTCAGCGTGTCAAGGCTGATATTGATGCGCTGCAACCCGGCCTCTGCCAGCTTTGCGGCATATTTATCCAGCAGAATGCCGTTGGTGGTCATCGATATATCGCGGATGCCTTCCACCGCGGAGATCATGCGCACCAGTTCCACTATGCCCGCCCTCACAAGGGGTTCACCGCCCGTGATCCTGATCTTATCCATGCCGGTCTCTACGGCGGCCCGCACTACCAGCAAGATCTCTTCGAAGCTCAGTATGTCCTGGTGTGATACTAAGGGCACCCCCTCGGGCGGCATGCAGTAAATGCACCTCAAGTTGCAGCGGTCGGTAACCGAGACCCTCAGGTAGCTTATGCCCCTCTGAAAACCGTCACATGTACCCGGCATATTAGTGTCTACTCAGGTATGGTCGCCCGACCTGCCCTGCAGCGTTTCGATGGCGTGCGGCACGACCGGCAGCAGCAGTTCGAGGTATTCCTGCACGGCCCTCGGATTGCCCGGCAGGTTCACGATCAGGCACCTGCCGCGGATGCCCGCCACGGCGCGGCTGAGTATGGCTGTGGGGGTTTTTCTATGGCCGATGGCCCTCATCATCTCCACGATGCCGATCAGCTCTTTTTCGATTACCTTGCGCGTGGCCTCGGGCGTAACGTCCCGCGGGCTTATGCCGGTACCGCCTGTTGTTATAATCAGGTCCACCTCACCGCTGTCAGCCCACGCCGCCAGGGTCCCTGATATGAGGTTTTCCTCGTCAGCCACGATCTCGTAGCGGGCCACTTCCATGTCCGCGTCCCGGAAGGCTTTTACCAAATAGTCGCCGCTCGTGTCGATGCGCTGGCCCCGTGAACCTTTGTCGCTGATGGTCAAAACACCTGCTTTATACATGCACTTTTGCTGCCCTCGGGCGGGTTTAAAAAACCGCCCCTACATAGTTTTCCTGTTGTAGGGGCGCACCTTCAGGTGCGCCCGTTTACTTGTCTCCTTATATTTATCGTGGCCGTCTTTATTATACCAACTGTCTTCAACGTGCCCAGCATAGCCAGTATGGAACTTGCTATGATGTCCTTCACAAAGTGCTTGAGGGGCACGTTCCTGCCGTTTACCGTGGCGGACATATCGGACGGCATGCAGGCAATAATTTCCTGTTCGATAAAATCGGCGATCTTGCCGCTTTCCCCGCGGCCGAATACGGGTATTTTGACCGGCGGCTTGCCGTCTGATATGACCGCGCGCAGGTCGGATTCTCTGCACACCATATCCTCCGCCTTACCCGTCGCGCAGACCTCGATCCTGGGTGCGCGGGAGGTTTTAAATCCCTCGGCTAAAATGATGTCGTAGCCCTCGCCCAGCAACAGGGCGGCTTCCTCCAGCGAGGGTTCCCGGTCGAGGTTTTTGAATATGGTTATCCTCGAGGGTGAACTGACCACCGCGGCATCGCTGCCTGCCTGCGAGAAGCGCCAGGTGTCCTTGCCCGGCTGATCGAGTTCCACCGCCTGGTGTGCATGCTTAATGGTCGCCACCCGGTAGCCGCGAGCTTTAAATTCCGCGATCAGCTTTTCCATGATAACCGTCTTGCCCGATCCGGATTTGCCGACAATAGCTATGACAGGAACCATAGAATCCACCTCTTTACAGCAGTTCCTCAGTGTTATCCAGGAGTTGCACCTTAAGCTTATCTCCCGCCCTGGCCAGCGGGCAATCCTCAGGGACGATTGCCAGGCCGTTGGCCGCCGACATGGAGGTCAGTATGCCCGACCCCTGCGGACCGGTCACCGAAGCCGTCCAGCCGTCGCCGGTTTTGCTCACGTAAACCCGCACGAAAATGCGGCGTCCATCATCGTTGACAATGTCTGTGTCGATAGCAGCGGATACGGATGGCCTGGTGTGGTTGACGAGCCCGCGCATCTTCAAGATGGCCGGGCGTGCGAATTGCTCAAAGGTGATCATAGAGCTGACAGGGTTGCCCGGCAGGCCAAGGTGGGGCACCTCCCTGCCGTCATTAGCTTTGAGGGTGCCGAAGGCGATAGGCTTGCCCGGTTTCATGCGCACCGTCCAGAAGCTGACCATCCCCATCTGCGCAAGCACGTCCTTGACCACGTCGTAGTCTCCCATCGAAACGCCGCCGGAGGTGATCAGCATATCCCCTCCCAGTCCCTCTGTTATCTTTTCCCTGAGCGAAGCCAAAGAGTCTTTGCCTATACCTATTATCCTGGCTGTGCCCCCGCACATGGCTATATTGGCGGCGATCGTGTAGGTGTTGCTGTCGTAGATCTGACCCGGCTGCAGCGCTTTTCCGGCCGGGCATAGTTCGTCACCGGTGGAAAGCACCGAGACGACGGGGCGGCGGATGACGGCAGTCCCGGAATTTCCCAGCGAGGCCAGTACGCCTATTCCGGCCGGGCGCAGCAGCGTACCCTTTTTCAGCACAACCTGCCCTGCGCGGATGTCTTCGCCCTTCATTCGTACATTCAGCCCGCACGTAGCCGGCTCAAGTATGCCGATGGTATCAAGCGGGTGGCCCTCTTTTTTGCGCACAGTCTCGTCGGTCTTTTCGAACTGGACCACAGCGTCCGCCCCTTGGGGCAGGGGTGCTCCCGTCATGATGCGCACGGCGGTTCCCGCGGTAACTTTAACTGAAGACGTATAGCCGGCGGCCACCTCTCCGGTTACCTTGAGGTAAACGGGACTTTTTTGGCCGGCGCCATTGGTGTCGGAGGCCAGCACGGCGAAACCGTCCATGGCCGAGTTATCATGCGGCGGGATATCAATGCCGGCCACCACGTTGGCGGCCAGTACCTGTCCCAGGCAGTCCATGATGGGCTTAACCCCGGGTTCCAGCACATGTACAGTGCCCAGTATCCTTTCCAGCGCGTCTTCAACAGAGATCATAGAGTAGCCTGCCTTGAATCGGAGGGTATTATGTTGGCAGCCAATTTGAATGTCAAATTAAGTGTATTGGACGGGACCCTGTGACCGGAAGCACTTCCAGTAAGGTTTAAGGTTCGCCTTGACCTCCGCCTCGATGATCCTGGTCTCGGCATAGGCAGGATCTTTATGGAACTTCCTGGTGACCGGCTCCGGTTCCTCCACATCCATGTTCCAGTCCGCCAGCCCGGATATGAGCGCCAGCCAGGAGTTGGGCAGTACGCGTTTGTTATAGCCTGAGGCTATTAAATCGAGCTCACGGCCCTGGCACACTTCGTCAGCTAAGTACCTTACCTTCTCCCCGATCATATTAAACCCGCGCACGGGCAGGCCCAGGTCGGTCAGGCCGTCATCGGGATGTGGGTCCGAGCCGCCGTTGCGGATAATGATCTGTGGCTTGAATTCGCGCACAATGGGTTCGACGATCTCGCCGAAGACGCGGTAGTAGGAGTCATAGCCTGCGTTGGGAGGCAGGGGGATGTTGACCGTGAAACCCTTGCCCTTACCCATGCCGATATCGCCGGCGAAGCCTGTTCCCGGGTAAAGTGTGCGCGGATCCTGGTGCAGGTCGATAAAAAGCACGCGGGGATCATCGTAAAAATAATCGCAGGTGCCGTTTCCGGCGTGGGCATCCGTATCCAGCACAAGCACCCGGTTCAGCTTGTAGTGGTCTATCAGGTAGCGGGCCGCGAAGGCGACGTCGTTATAAAGGCAGAAACCCTCCCCGCAGGCTGGCTTGGCGTGGTGCATGCCGCCTCCGATGGAGATGGCCTTTTTATAGGTGCCATTCTGAATGAGGTCGCAGCCCATCTTGGCCTGTCCGACGATCAGCCGGGCGGCCTCCTCGAGCTTGCCGGGTGTGTCGAAGGGCATGTTATCCATGCTCTGGAAGAGGCCGAATTTGACATGGTCCAGCACACCTTCGTGGGCGGCCTTGTAATAGGCATGTGTGAAGTCAATGTAATCCCTGTTGCAGATCAGCAGCAGGTCTTCCAGCGTGGCCGGCGGGGCCTTGATAAAGCGGTATTTGTCACCCTCGGGCAGCCGCTCCCGCAAAAAGCTTGGGAAAATTTCATAGCGGTCACCGCGGAACGGGTGCCCCGGGCCATAATCGTATTCCCGCAGTTCTTCGCTGTAAAGAATGGCAATAGTCAAGGCGGTCTTCCTGCTGTCTATTCAAGGTGAAAAAGTTATTGCAATATTACTCCACCCGTGGAAGATAAACAAGGCGTGCGCAGACGGCATATTTGCCACGTTAAAATTATTGGCCTTTTACCCCGCCTTATATATAATATGGGCACATTTACAGGAGCGGAGGTCGGAGACATGAAAAAAGTTCTGGTAACCGGCGCCACCGGGTTCATAGGCAGGCACGTAGTGCGTGCCAACGTCAAAGACGGGAATGAGGTACGTGCCCTGGTGTTGCCGGGCGACGAGGGGGAGGCCATCCTCAAGAAGTTGGGAGTGGAGACCGTCAGCGGGGATATACGGGATTACGGGGCGGTCAATGGGGCTGCAGCCGGCAGGGAGATCATATTCCACTGCGCCGCAGTTGTGACCGACTGGGCGCCCGCCAGGCTGTTCAGGGAGGTCACGGTGGGAGGGGCTGAAAATATCTGCCGCGCCGCCATCGATGCTAAAGTATCGCGCCTGGTGGATATCAGCACCTGCGACGTCTTCGGCACAAGTGAATCCGTGGTAATGGATGAGACGCTGCCGCTGCAGTACTGGGGCGAGCCGTATCCTGATGCCAAGATAGACGCCGAAAAAATCATGCGCAAATACCATAAAGAGAAGGGGTTGCCGCTGACTATGGTCTATCCGCTGTGGGTTTACGGCGAAGGCGACCAGACCTTCGTCCCGCTGCTGGCCGATGCCATCGTGAAAAAGGACCTCATATTCTGGCGCAAGGATGCTATCGTGTGGCCCACCTATATTGACAACCTGGTGGACCTGCTGATGCTGATCTCGCAGGATGACAGGGCCATCGGCAACGGCTACTTGGTGCACGACGGGGAATCAACCACCCTGGAGGAGTTCTGCGCGGGCATAGCCGCCGCATTGGGAGTTCCGCCTATCAAGACCTTCATACCATACTGGTCGGCCATGACGGCGGCGCGGGCCATGGAAGTTACCTGGAAGCTGCTCGGTATCAAAATGCGCCCACTGCTCACCACCTACACGGTTACCAACCTGGGATCGAGGTTCCGATTCTCCATAGACAAGGCCGAGAGGGAACTTGGCTGGAAGCCGCGTATCAGTTACGTGGAGGGTTTCGGCCGCACCATGCAGTGGCTGAAAACATTGGACGTGGCGGCGCTCAAACAGAAGTGAGGGAGAAGGGCAATGAAAGACTTTAAAGGCAAACTGATTTACATAAGCGGCGGATCTTCAGGCATAGGTCTGGCGGCGGCGAAGCTGATGGCGGCCGGGGGGGCAAGCGTTGTCATCTTCGCCCGCCGGCAAAAGCTGCTGGACGATGCCCTGGGAGAGATCAGCGCCTGCCGCGTAACACAGGAGCAAAAATTTTACTGCCGGCCGTTGGACGTCTCACTGCGTGAGCCGGTAGAGCAAGTGCTCAAGAGTTGCGTGGTTGAATACGGTGTTCCCGATGTGTTGATAAACTGCGCGGGCAGGGCCCGGCCCGGGTACTTCGAGGAGATTACCTACGGGCAGTTCGAGGAAACCATCAAGGTGGACCTCTACGGTACCTGGAATACCGTATCGGTACTCCTGCCATACATGAAAGAACGGGGCGGCTATATTGTCAACGTATCCTCAATGGTGGGATTCGTCGGTATCTTCGGCTATACCGATTATGCCGCCGCCAAGTTCGGTGTTGTGGGTTTCTCGGAAGCGCTGCGCAGCGAGCTCAAGCGTTATAATATAGGCGTGTCGGTGCTTTGCCCGCCTGACACCGATACCCCCGGGTTTATCGAGGAGAATAAGACCAAGCCGCCTGAGACGCAGGTTATATCAGCCTCGGCCAGCCTGATGAAGCCGGAGGCCGTGGCGGCGGCCATGCTCAAGGGTATGGCTAAGGGGGAATTTATCATCATCCCCAACGCGGATGGCCGCTTCACCTACATTATGAAACGGCTTTTCCCCTGGCTGGTCGAGATGGTGACCGATTCGCAGGTCAGGAAGGTACAGAAGGCAAAATAGATCGATAAACAGGGAGGGGAAATGGTTAAAGGAGATAAAAGCAGGCTGATTGCCACGCTCGAGGTCGTGACCGGGGTGGGGCTTATACTATTCTGGCTGGCATTCTTCACCGTGGGACTGGCGCCTGACAAGGCACCTCCCTGCTATTACGCCTACGAGCATGCATTTCCATTGCCGGACGGAGTGCTGGCCATCTTACTGCTGGTGGCGGGCATACTGCTGATGAAATCAAGGCCGTGGGGACGTCCGCTATCCCTGATTGCCGCCGGGGCACTGGTCTTCCTGGGGCTGCTCGATTTCAGCTTTAACCTGCAGAACGGTATATACCTTACCTCCACCATTGACCTCGTATTAAACGCTTTCATCAACATCTGGTGTGTCGGCTTCGGCCTCGCTATTGCTTTACTGATAGGAAGGAAAGCAGTTGCGTAAGGGCCTGATTATCGCCGGCTCGGTTTTACTCGCCCTGGTGCTGCTTGTGACCTCGGTATCAGTTGTCCTTGTTCAGAGCAGCTTCACCCCGGTTGACGGCACGGTCAGGTTAAAGGGCCTCACAGCCGAGGCAAAGATTTACCGGGATAGCTGGGGTGTGCCGCACATTTATGCAGATAACGAGGATGACCTCTTCTTCGCGCAGGGATATGCCCAGGCCCAGGACCGCCTGTGGCAAATGGAACTGCACCGCCGAATGGGTAGCGGGACCCTCTCACAGATTTTCGGCGAATCCACACTGGAATCCGACAGGCTGATGCGCACCATTGGATTGAGGCGGTCGGCCGCCGCCTCGTATAAGGAACTGGACCCCGTATTGCAGGGTGTGCTGCAGTCATACTGCAAAGGCATCAACGAATTTATCAGGGTCAACGGCAATAGCCTGCCCCTTGAATTCACCATGCTGGGCTTCAAGCCTGCCGACTGGGACCCTACAGACTCGCTGACAGTATCCAAACTGATAGCCTGGGGCCTGGGCAAAAACTGGGAGGTTGAACTCACACGCGCAAGAATTGTGCAGAAGTTGGGAGAGGAGAAGGCCGGCCAGCTCCTTGCCCCCTACCCGGAGGGCGGCCCGCTGGTCGTGCCGCCCGAATTGATGGCCAGCCCGTTAGGAACAAAGGTTGCACCAGGGTTGCAGCAGTATTCAGATAGTCTGGGAAGCAACAACTGGGTTGTTGACGGGACGAAGACCGTCAGCGGACTGCCGCTGCTGGCCAATGACCCTCATTTATCGGTGATGATGCCATCCATCTGGTATGAGACGGGACTGCACGGCGCCGGCTTCGATGTTGTGGGCGTATCAATTCCCGGGTGCCCGCTGATCAACATTGGGCGTAACCGTGAAATATCCTGGGGCATTACCAATCTGCCGGCTGATACGCAGGATTTTTTTATCGAAAAGCTCAACCCGGATAACGCGCTGCAATATCTATACAAAGGGGAATGGAAACCCCTGCAGGTGCTGGAGGAGACCATAGATGTGCGGGGCCGCAGTCAACCCGAGAAGCTGCAGGTCCGGCTTACATTGCACGGGCCGCTCATGGATAAAGCCATCGGCGGACTGGAGCAGCCGCTGGTGCTGCAATGGTACGGGAGCGATACCAGCCATTTGATCAAGAGCGTTTACCTGCTGGACAAGGCGGCTGACTGGGCGCAGTTCCGTGATGCTTTGAGCTACTGGGACACCCCCAGCCAGAATATTGTTTACGCCGACAGGAGCGGCAATATCGGTTACCAGTCAACAGGGATTATCCCTGTACGCAATAAAGGGTTGGGCACGGTACCCGTCCCGGGTTGGACTGGTGAATATGACTGGACGGGCAGCATACCCTACAACGAGCTTCCCAGCGTGCTCAACCCGTCAAACCACTTCATAGTTACAGCCAATAATAAAGTGGTTTCGGACAACTATTCACATTTTATGACCTATGACTGGTCCCCTCCCTACCGTGCACAGCGAATCACCGATCTGCTACAGGCTAAAGGGAAGTTGTCCGTTGACGATTTCAAGGGCATCCAGGCCGATATTTATGATATACCGGCCAGCATCTTTACCCCTTATGCCCTGCTGGTCGAGCCGGGCACGGAGCAGGCTAAACAGGCGCTTGAGATTTTAAGAAAGTGGGATTACAACGACCGGGCGGACGACCCTGCGCCGGCCATATACCACGTCTTTTACGTCAAGCTGCTCAAAAATATCCTGCAGGACAGGCTGGGGGAGACACTTTTCGACGACTACCTGAGGGCCATGGGCGGTTCGGGCGATGTCCACGCCGTCTTTTTGGAAGGCATTATGAAGGATAAGGACAGTGCCTGGTTTGACGACGCACGCACGCCAGCAGTAGAGAACAGGGATGACATCATTAAACGCAGCCTGGATGATGCGCTGGCCGAGCTTTCCGGCAAGTACGGCTCGAACCCGCGTAACTGGAAGTGGGGAGACCTGCACGGCACCTGGTTCCGGCATCCCCTGGGCAGGCTGCCAGGCCTCGATACCATATTCAGCCGTGGCCCGGTGCCCACACCGGGTTCGCGTTATACAGTCAACGTTGCGGCATTCGACTACAGCAAACCCTACAGCGTGGTTGCCCTGCCCAGCTACCGCCAGATCATCGACTGGAGCGACCCCGATAAATCGCTGGCCATGCATACCACCGGACAGAGCGGCCAGGCTTTCAACCGTCATTACGACGATATGATCTTGAGCTGGCTGGCCGTAGATTTCCACACCATGCTGTTTAATAAGGATGACGTGGAGTCGGCCAGGAAGAACCTGCTGGTGCTCAAACCGCAGGAGTAGGGCAACACAATCGCACCGGGTTAATTGCTGATGCCTTCAATTAATTTGCGCGCTAAATTGTTTGGCCTGCCGTTACTCGGCATTGTAATGCTGGGAATCGGAGGGTGCTCATGCCTTAATAGCGTCCCACCCATCAAGCCCGAACCTGCTGTCCCTCCGCCCATCCCTGTTTACACCTGCAAGGTAGTCAACACCTTTCCCCATGACAGGCAGGCCTTTACTCAGGGGTTAGCCTTTGAAAATGGCATATTATATGAAGGGACCGGTGGTTATGGAAGCTCTTCCATACGCAAAGTGGACATGGAATCCGGCAGGGTATTGCAAGAGTACAAACTGCCGGCCCGGTATTTCGGGGAGGGTATTACATTATATAAGGACACCCTCATACAGTTAACCTGGAAATCCAATGCCGGCTTTGTTTATGACAAAAATAGCTTTAAGCTGTTGCGGGAGTTTGCCTATCCCACCGATGGATGGGGGATCACTCATGACGGGAGCCGCATCATCATGAGTGATGGCACATCCAATCTGTATTTCCTGGATCCTGAAAGCTTCAAAACAATTGGATACGTAGAGGTGCATGACAAAAACGGCCCGGTAAATATGCTCAATGAGATGGAATATATCGACGGCAAGATTTATGCCAACGTATGGGCAACCGACAATATTGCCATAATTGATCCGGACGATGGCAGCGTCACCGGTTGGATCGACCTGTCCGGGCTTCGGGGCGCAGGTAACAATAGCAATTCCACGGATGTTCTCAACGGCATTGCATACGATGCTCAAACGGGCCGCATGTTTGTTACAGGCAAGCTGTGGCCGCAGCTATTTGAGATCACACAGTCAACAGGATATTAGCATTGTGTCGCTAAACCGAATATCTCGAAAACCACAAAGAAAATACCCCTTGAGAGATTGAACATATCAAGCTATACTATAGCGGTTAATATATGTGGCGGCTGCCAGGCGGTTAAATCTATTCTTTGAGGTATGCAGATGGGTAATGTCAATATCGTCATAGATGGGAAAAAGGTCAGGGTGCGCGAGGGTTCTACTATCCTTGAAGCGGCGGAGGCGGGCGGCATCACCATCCCCACGTTCTGCAATATCAAGGGCCTGCTCCCCACGGGGGTTTGCCGCGTATGCGTGGTGGAGGTGCAGGGCTTCAAAACGCTGGTTGGTTCCTGCCACACACCTGCCACCGAGGGTATGCTGGTTTTCACCCGTACTCCCAGGGTGGTGGCCACGCGCAAGGTCATAGTGGAACTGATGCTGACCGGGCATAGCGGCGACTGTGTGAACGATCCCAACGCGGAGAACTGCAAGCTGCACAACTTAGCCTCGGACTATGAGGTGGGAGCCCCTCGCTTTAATGTAAAAACGCCGCGTTTTTACCCGGCCGAGGAATCCAACCCATATGTTAGGAGGGACCTCTCCAAGTGCATCCTCTGCCGCAAATGTGTCAAGGCCTGCCAGGACCTCGCCCGTAAAAACGTGCTGAGCATAGGCTACCGCGGGTTCAGGTCAAAGGTGGTCAGCGGCTTCGACGAGGCACTCACAACAGAAGCCTGCGGGGATTGCCTGATCTGCATCGAGCACTGCCCCACGGGGGCACTGGCCAAGCCGGTAAAAGTCTGAGTAGAGGGGGCATGTTGAGATGAGCGATAAGAAAAAGACAACCACGGGTGCTGAACCTGCTGCCGGGCTTTTGCCCGGGCTTAAATCGGAAGTAGGGAGGAAGGGGTACATTTCCGGGGAGACTATGGCCGCAGTGGCCGGGCAGGCGGGACTTCCCCTCAATTCAGTTTACGGGGTGGCCTCGTTTTATGCTTACCTGCCCGTATCCCCGGTGGGCAAGAACGTAATCAAGGTGTGCAATTGCCTGCCCTGCGATATGAAGGACGTCCCTGCGGTGGTTGATGGTATCAGGCGGGAGATAGCTATAGGTCCCGGCCAGACAACTCCCGACGGAAAATTCACGCTGGAGTTGGTCAGCTGCATCGGGGCCTGCGACCAGGCGCCGGCCATGATGATAAACGATAAATTGTACGGCGACCTGACGGCCGAGAAGATAGCCGGGATACTCAAATCCTATTGAACAGGAGGATGTTAGTGGCGGAAAAACGCATTGTACTTGGCAACTGCGGGATCGTGGATCCGCAGGACATCGGGTCTTATCTCAAAGCAGGGGGCTTTAAGGCTTACGAGAAAGCGCGCAGGATGAAGCCGAAAGCCATTGTCGAGGAGGTCAAAAAGTCGGGCCTGACAGGCCGTGGTGGGGCCGGTTTCAGTTGCGGCCTCAAGTGGGAGATGGCATTGAATGCTAAAGGCGGGCAGAAGTATCTTATCTGCAACGCGGACGAAGGCGAGGTCGGGGCATTCAAGGATAAATATATACTCTCCCGAGACCCCTTCGGGCTGATCGAGGGGATGCTCATTGCGGGCATGGCCATAGGCGCCCGGCTGGCCTACATCTACCTCAGGAACGAGTACCATTCGCTCAACAGCCTGCTTGTCTCCGCTATCGAACAGGCCAGGGCGAAAGGCTATTTGAAGGAAACTGACATCCAGGTATTTGAAGGGGCCGGCGCGTACGTCTGCGGTGAGGAGTCGGCGCTCATGAATTCCATTGAGGGGCAGAGGGGTGAATCACGCTATAAGCCGCCCTACCCGGCTTATCGCGGACTGTGGGATATGCCTACTATCATTAATAATGTCGAGACCCTGATGAACATCCCCCACATCATCAATAAGGGATCCGGCTGGTTCAGCGCCATGGGCAAGGGCAGGAGCAAAGGCAGCAAAGTCTTCAGCGTGAGCGGAGATGTAAGCAGGCCGGGGGTGTACGAACTGGAGATGGGCAGCCTGCTGAAAGAGTTGGTGGTGGACCTGGCCGGAGCCGCGGAGATAAAGGCAGTGCAGATAGGCGGGGCGACGGGCAATATTATCCCGGGCTACATGACCGACACGCCGCTGTCGCACGAAACATTTTTAGGGTCGGGCGCAGTGGTGGTATTCAATTCGACGCGGGACATCATCGACATAGTTTACAGCGATATGCGTTTTTTAAACGAGGAGTCCTGCGGGAAATGCACGCCCTGCCGCGAGGGAACCGAGGTGATGCTCGAGATACTTGGACGTTTGAGGCAGGGGGACGGCCACGAGAGGGACATAAATTCGCTGGAGGAACTGGCCAGGGTGATGGCCGCGGCATCGCTGTGCGGCCTGGGACAGGCGGCAGCCGTGCCCGTGCTGGATTCACTGAGATATTTTTACAACGAGTATATAGACAGGATCGGCCAGTCGCACTTTTTGCGGAGCTACCTCGGCGGTGAAATGGCTGAATTAAAGGAGGGTATAAGATGAGCACGCAACCACAGGACCAGACTGCGCGCATGCTGGAGATGCTGGATAACCTCAAGGCTGACAAGTACCCGCTGCGCGAGTATAAGTATATCGGAGAGAAGATACCCCGCAGGTTGGACGGGCTGGCCAAGGCCTCGGGGCAGGCTGATTACACCATGGACGTCCAGTTGCCGGGCATGCTGCACATGCGCCTGCTGATGTGCCCGTACCCGCACGCAAAGATCCTCAGGATGGACACTGCCAGGGCCGAGAAACTGCCCGGTGTGCGCTACGTCCTGCGTTACGATGACCCGGAGGTCCGGAAGGCAGAAATCGTCGGCAAGACGGCCGTTTTCTTCGGCGACCTGGACAGGCCTCTATCCGGGGTGGCCCACATGGAGGGTGAATTAGTCGGCGCCGCGGTGGCGGCCGAGACCGAGGCCATCGCCGAGGAAGCCCTCTCACTGATCGAGATTGACTGGGAGCAGCGGCCCTTCAACCTGGACCCCGTGGCCGCCAGCGATCCCTCGGCGCCTCTCAGTTTCCCTGAGCGCTACACCGACGGCAACCATTTGAACCGCGGGGTTTACGACGAGCTTTCACACGGCGATATCAAGAAGGGGTTTGCCGAGGCTGACAGGGTGGTTGAGTTTAGCTTCAAGCGCACGGCCAATACGTGGGTGGGCCCGGAGCGTCCCTGCGGAGTCTGGAAATGGAACGGTGACAGCCCGGAGATCTGGCTCAAGCACCAGCGCGTCCACCTGCCCAAGAGCCGCATTGCCGACTGGTTCGGCGGCATCCCCATGAGCAAGATAGAGATACATTCGCTTTACCAGGGGGCCAGCTTCGGTGGCTGGTGCCAGATAGACTGGAACCTGGGTCCCCTGTGGTGCGCCGCCTGCGTCTCGAAGAGGGTGGGCCGGCCGGTCAAATACACCTTCAACAGGCGCGAGGATTTCTTTGGCGGCTCCATGGACGAGGGGACATATTTCGTCAAAGTGGGATTTAAGAATGATGGCACCATCACAGCCGCGGATGCCGTCCTTTACCATGTAAACTGCATCTGGCCGGTCTTCGGCCCGGCCCTGCATCTGCACGACAATACGCAGATCAAGAACTTGCACGGGCAGAGCAAGTCGATCTGGGTCAACAAGGGCCATACCGTGCCGACGCGCTGTGAGATGCTGCCGCCGGTGCTGACCCAGACTATGATATTCGGCCGCGTTGCCTCAGAACTGGGCATGGATCCCACGGAAGTGGCGATTAAGAATGATGGCTGCATGGGCCACGATATGGAGTGGGCCAGGCAAGAGAAAGTGAAGCGCGGCTTCCCTGAGCGCGACAGCCTCAAGGAGTGCATCGAGCAGGGCAAGGCCGGGTTCAAATGGGAGGAGTCGTGGCACCTGCCGGGCGCCAGGAAGCTGCCCAACGGGCGCATGCAAGGGGTCGGGTTCAACTGGACCCACGAGTGGGACGACTCGGCCGGCAGCGGCGAGTTTGCCATACGCATTGAGAGGACCGACGGCACGGCCACGCTGATGGCCATGGGTGCGGACAACGGGGTCGATGCCGAGAGCACCTATTGCCAGATAGCGGCCGACGAGCTCGGATTCCTGCTCAAGGACGTCAACTACAACCCGCAGGTTTACCGCGGCTTTTACCGCATGACGCCCGATTCTTCCACCAATATGTCGGTCAACGGCTGGGCTGTGCGCCACGCCGCCAGGATACTCAGGCAGAAGATACTGGAATCTGCCACCAGCCCTTCTTCCACGACACAGAGGGGCAGCTTCCAGCCCGCCTTCCCCAATACAAAGCCGGATGAGATGGATATTAAAAATAGTCTCATCTATGTTAAATCAGATCCCACGCGGCAAATGAGCGTGGCCGACTTCGTCAGGCTGGCCGGTGAGGCCGGTCCTTTCTCTACCAACGAGTACCTTGGCGCCAGGGTCGGCTGGTCGGAGCCGCTTTTTGCCTCCGGATACCAGGTGCAGTACCGTGCATGGACCTCGGACAACCCGAGGCCCACTTTCTGCCGGCAGGCCCATTTCATGGAGGTAGAGGTCGATACCGAGACCGGCGAGGTCATCGTTACAAGGGTGGTCAATGTCAACGACGTGGGAAAGGTAATCAACCGCATGAGCTGCGAGGGGCAGCAGTACGGCGGCAGCATCATGGGGGTGAGCAGGGCCAAGTTCGAGGAGGTGGTCCACGATCCCGTTACCGGCGTGATACTCAACGGTAACCTGCTCGATTACAAGATAGCCACCATCAAGGACCTGGGCCCTATCGGGACCATACTGGTCGAGACGGGCATGGGATATGGCCCATACGGGTTGACCGGCATAGGCGAGGACGTCGCTACGGTCGTCCCGGGGCTCCTGCCCCTGGCGGTACACAACGCCATCGGGGTCTGGATAGAGGATCTGCCCATCACCCCGGACAAGATATTAAAGGCACTGGGGAAGATATAAGCCACCCCGTGCAATCTATTGAGGAGGGCGAGAAATTGAACAAGGAAACAACTAAGATGACCTGCCCCTACTGCGGTGAAACCCACGATTCAGCGGAAGGGCTGAAGGGCCATGTTTTCAAGATGCACAAGGGACGTGGGCTGCCGTCCGCGGAGGGCCGCATAAAATTGACCATCAACAAGGCCGAGCACACCTTCCATGTGAAGCCGGACTGGACACTTTATTACCTTATCCATGACAAGCTTGGCCTGACCGGCGCCAAGCAGTTCTGCGACCGCGGCGCCTGCGGGTCCTGCACTATGATCGTGGACGGCAAGCCGGTGCTCTCCTGCATGATATTGGCCATCGAGTGTGACGGCAAAACCGTGGAGACGGTGGAGGGCATCGCCGCCGCCGGGCACCCGCTGATCGAAGCGTACGTGAACAACCACGCCATGCAGTGCGGCTACTGTACGCCCGGCTTTGTGGTCACCTCCAAGGCGCTGCTGGATATCAACCAGGATCCGACCGAGGAGGAGATCGTCGAGGCTTTGTCGGGCAACCTGTGCCGCTGCAGCACCTACCCGCAGCATCCCATAGCCGTTAAGGAAGCGGCCGGCAAGCTGCGGGCGGCAAAATAAAGGCAAGGGGGCTAATGTGAAAGAATTTAAACATTTCGACGCCTACAGTGTAGATGAGGCCGTGGCCCTCATGGGGCGCTACGGCGAGAGGGCTGCCGTAATAGCCGGCGGCACTGATATAGTGGGCAAGATGAAGGACGCCATTTTGCCGGCCTACCCCGAAGCGCTGGTAAACATCAAGACCATACCTGGTTTGAACTATATAAAGGAATCGGGCGGCGTGCTGAGCATAGGCGCATTGACACCGCTTGCCGATATCGCTGACAGCGCTATTATCAAATCAAAATACGCCGCGCTGGCGCAGGCGGCGGGAAGGACCGCTTCGCCGCACTTGAGGAACATGGGTACCATCGGGGGCAACATCTGCCAGGACATCCGGTGCTGGTATTACCGCAACCAGAACAACAGGTTCTCCTGCCTGAGGAAAAAGGGAGGCAGGTGCTACGCCATCAAGGGCGACAACCGCTACCATTCCATCTTCGGTGGCAGCGTTTCCGGAGGCTGTTTCGCGGTACATCCCAGCGACACCGCTCCCGCGCTGGTGGCCTTGGACGCTAAAATCGTGACCTCCAGCCGCACCATTGAAGCGGAAAAGTTCTTCGAGGTCAAACCTGTTAAAACCACGGTGCTCAAGGCGGACGAGATAGTAACCGGGATACAGGTGCCCGAGCCTGCTGCAGGCTCATCCAGCGCATTCCTCAAGTTTGCCCTGCGCAGGTCCATCGACTTCCCTATCGTTAATTGCGCGGTCATGGTCACACGCAAGGATGACAAGGTTACAGCGGCAAGGATATGCCTCAATGCCGTCCACGTCGTACCCTGCAGGGCCGCCGGGGCGGAGAAGGTTATAACCGGCAGGGTTATCGATGAAAAAGCTGCAGACGAGGCCGGCGCGGCCGCAGTGGCAGAGGCCAAACCGCTCGAGCATAATAAATATATGGTGGCCATCGCCAGGACACTGGTGAAAAGATCCATTCTTGCCTGTGCGGGGAGATGAGGGTTGACTGATCTCCTGGACATTATCGCCGGTTTGCTTAGCCGGGGTGAAGACCTGGTGCTGGCGCGGGTCATCAGCATAAAAGGCTCCGGCCCGCGCCACGTGGGCGCCAGCATGGTCATACGCAGGGACGGCGCAATCGAAGGCACCGTAGGCGGCGGACTAATCGAGGCGGCCGCCCAGAAAAAGGCTGTTGAACTGTTCCATGAAAAAGGCTTCGCCCGGCTGTCTTTCGATATGACGGGGGATGACCTGACCACGGCGGATATGGTTTGCGGAGGGAAGCTTGAACTGCTGCTCGAGCACCTGCCGGCTGAACGTGCTACATCCGAGATGTTCGCCGGGCTTTTGCACAGCAGGCGCCACAACCACAGGAGCTTCTTAATCACCACCCTCCCGGCTGCTGATAAAGGTCACGGTCCATTGGAGCACAGCGTTTTAATGCCGGGCAGCACCTGTGCCACCGGTTCGGACGGGTCGGCCGGGATATCGGGCCGGCTGACGGACACTGTGCATGGCCTGGCCGGTTCGGAGCTGGTAGAGATCGAGGGGCACCAGTTCTGGGTTGATCTTATACTCAATACGGGCGTGCTCTACCTGTTCGGCGCCGGACATATTTCGCGGGAGGTTAACGACCTGGCGGCGCGGGTGGGGTTCATGACCGTGGTGCTGGATGACCGCGCAGAGTTTGCCAACAGGGAAAGGTTCGCTCAGCCCGCCGAGGTGGTCGTGCTCAAATCGTTTGATGGCTGTTTTAGAGGTCTTGAGTTGGATGATGACAGTTACGTGGTTATAGTCACGCGCGGACATCTTTACGATAAGGTGGTTTTGGAGCAGGCACTGCGTTCAAAGGCAGGATACGTAGGCATGATAGGCAGCAACCGCAAGCGGGACGCCATATATAAAGCGCTGCTGTCGGACGGGTTCACGGCGGGGCAGCTTGAGAAGGTGCACTGTCCCATCGGCCTGAAAATCGACACCGAGACACCTGCCGAGATAGCCGTTAGCATCGTGGGGGAACTGATAGAAGTGAGGGCACAAAAGAGGAAATGGAACATCCAGGCATCACGGCATTAATCCTTGCGGCCGGTTATTCCGCCAGGATGGGGCAGTTCAAACCGCTGCTCGGCCTGGGCGGGCAGACGGCCATCGAGCGCGTTGTCGCATCGTTCAGGGAAGCAGGGATATCCGACGTTCGCGTTGTGGCGGGTTACCGCAGGAAGATATTGGTTCCGCTTCTCAACAGGCTGGGTGTAGAGGTAATAATCAACTACCGTTATGCCGAGGGCATGTTCTCCTCCGTTCAGGCAGCGGTGAGAAGCCTTGGTCCATCCACGGAGGCATTTTTCCTCATGCCTGCCGATGTGCCACTGGTGAAAGCAGAGACGCTCAGAAATTTAGCGGAGACCTATGGCCGCCACCCGGGTAAAATACTGGTTCCCGCCTATGGTGATAGGCGCGGGCATCCCCCGCTGATCGCAGCCCGCTTTGCCGGGGAGATAATGAGTTACGGCGGGGCGGGCGGACTAAATAGCCTATTTGACCTCCACCCTGCCGACATTCTCATCCTGCCGGTTCCTGATGGCAATATTTTGCTTGATATGGACACGCCCGGGGATTATGAGGATATGCAGCGCGGGTTGCGGAAAATCGATGCAGGGGTGGCGCAGTGAGCCTGGAGCTGAGGATCGCCACGCGCATGGGTGGATTTAATCTGGATGTGGGGTGGACACAGGGGGATGAGCTGGTGGTGCTGTTCGGGCATTCGGGTTCGGGCAAGAGCATGACCCTGCGCACCATAGCAGGGATAGCACCGCAGGGAGAAGGGCATATTAAATTGAACGGCAGGGTGCTTTACGATAGTGATGCAAGAGTCAACCTGTCCCCGCAGCAGAGGTCGGTTGGCTACGTATTCCAGGACCTGGCGCTATTCCCACACATGACGGTGGAGAAGAATATTTTATTCGGGGCCGGCAGTGCTGCAGGAGGGGAGGCCCGTAGGAAAGCCGTGGATATGATGCAGCTATTCCGCCTGGCTGGCCAGAGGGACAGCTATCCGCACCAGATATCGGGCGGTCAAAAGCAGAGGGTGGCCCTGGCGCGGGCACTCATGCGCAATCCAGAGGTATTGTTGCTGGACGAGCCCTTCTCATCGCTGGATGATCAGCTACGCCTGGAAATGCGCCAGTGCCTGGTGAACGTGGTCAAGCAGGAGTTCCGCATTCCCGCCATATTGGTCACGCACAACGTCCTCGAAGTATATTCGCTGGCTGACAGGGTCATGGTGTACTCGGATGGCAGGATTATACAGTCCGGCATACCGCAGGCCGTCTTCAATAATCCGGTCAATGACGAGGTAATGTCGCTGGTGGGTTTAAAAAAGCTCTATCCCGGGTATCTTTTCACATGAATCAAATCGGGAGGTGTTAGTGATATGTTGTTCTCGATGCTGCTGTCCGTTATTGGTTTTATGATGGGACTCACGGCCAAAACCAACAAGGCATTCAAGGAGATGATCAGCCTGATGAACTGCACCTACGTGATCATGACCAGGGACGGCAAGCGGGGCAGGCGCTACATGATCACGGATGGAAAATTCTCGTCCGACACGGTCATCAAGGATTACGACATGGCGCTTGTTTTCGAGAGCGCCGACATAGGGTTCAAGACACTGGCCCTGGGCGGCGCCACGGGCATGCAGGTGGCTATGAACAACTACGATCTGAAGCTGGTGGGCAACCAGCAGCTCTTCAACTGCTTCGGAATACTGCTGCAGATCTCAATGGGCATTGTGAAGAGGAAGTAGGTTAAAGATATGAAGATCAAGCTAAGCTACAGCAAGTTTATTAAAATAGAGGGTTACGCCAGCGATTCGGTGATAGAGGTGGACGATAATTGCACCGTGCGCGGCCTGCTGGCCTTTCTCAAGCTGCCATCCTTCATGCAGAAGGCTGTGGTCGTGCACGTGAACGACCAGTCGGTCTGGAACGCCACGGTACTCAAGGAAAACGATACGGTAAAGCTGTACCGCCTGATGAGCGGGGGTTAAGAAAGGCGGCGGTGAGTGAAAGAGACCTGCCTGTATCGGCTGCATCTCGATATTGCCCCTGGTACCTGTGCTGATCGTGTTCATGAGCGTCTTCGCCTCGCTTGCGGCGCAGGCTTATTTTAAGGGCAAGACTTACCGGATCATCGGCATGTGAGGGGGGGTGGTACACTTAAATAGGTTACACAGCCGTTTAAACCGCAGCTTCTTCCAGCCTGAAACCCCGGACATCCAGCAGCCGGTATTCATTTTGTGATACCACGCGACCTGCCGTCAGTGATATTCTGCGGGAGAAGAGGGGGCCGTTGATCACCAGTGTGTGGTATTCACCGTTTTCACCACAGGGGTCGATGCCTTTGCTGTTGAGATAATCCTGGAAATCGCTGTCCACAACCCTGCCCACCCATTTTTCGTCAATGTATTTGGAGTTTGCGCTCACGATGACGGCCTCAAAGCCGAGTCCGATAAATTGCGTTAGGACCTCCCTGGCAGGTCGGTTCCAGAGGGGCTCAAGTGCTTGAATGCCGATCTCGCCGCATACCCGCTCCACCCATTCCCTGTGCTCATCGATGTAGATGTCGCCGAATACCATTCCCTTCACTCCCGTGGGTAGAAGTTCCGTCACCCCTGCCTTGAAGGCACGTTCGTAGCCGTCCCACGACGTCTCAAACTGTGCCACCGTTATGCCCATAGCGGCGCCCTGCAGCACGATCAGGCCGGCATCGGTCCCGTGAAACCTGACCCGCTTCTCCTCGTCCGAGATAAAGTTCACCAGGTGCGTAACTTTGCAGCCCAGGCGCAACGCCTCGTAAAGCGCCAGGCAACTGTCCTTGCCTCCGCTCCACGATACGATATAATTGCCGCCCTTTATGCCGTTTTCCGCAAGATCCATGCGTTACACCCGCAACTCGCGCTCGCTGTAATATTCGTCGAGGTAACCAGTTATATCTCCGCGGGACAGTTCATTTTTGAGGCCGTAGTCGCACAGCATATATTCCTGGCTCGGGCTTTTGAGCGGTTTGAACCAGATACGCGGTGGTTCGTCATCGAGGTGGGTGAAGCCCGCCCGCCTGTTCAGCTCTTGCCAGGTATCCCACATGCGCGCGCCGGCCCGTTTGAGTTCAATCGCGGTGGTTTCGATGCCTGTGACGGCCGAATACAGGTCGGCCAGGGTTTGCAGGGTGTAAAAGCGCGAGATGTACAGGCGGTGGCACAGTCCCAGCATGTTGAAAAGCCCGAAGAAGTCCTCGCCGTGCCTGACTAATCGGCCCAGGTTAAAGGAGTCGGCTGTGAAGAGTCGTTCCATATCGGGTGGCTGGACGCCGCAGCGGATGGCCTGTTTCCTTATATCGGCAAGGGGCCAGCCGGGACTGTAGGAAGGCGCCCCCATGGCGGCGGACACGCCCAGGGTGCGGCCGGGATGCACCAGCATGCCGAGGTGCATGGGCAGGAACCCGCTCATGCGTGGGTCGAAGGCAATGAACTGTCCCTTGACCACGTTTTGCACTCGCCCGGCAGCCAGGTTGCCGATCTTGCGGGCGGCGCTCAAGACCCCGTCGCACAGCACAGCCCCGAATCCCTCGCGGGCAGCCGTCATACGCGCCAGCGCCAGCAGCGTGTCATAGCTGCGGTCGAGCTCCAGTCCGCCGGTATCACCCTTGTTGATGATCCCCTGCTCGTAAAGTGTTATGACATAGTCGGCCAGGCCATTGAAGCTGTAAACGCGGTCAAGTCCCAGCCGGTTGATCTCATCGTAATAGTGTATGGCCAGCCTGTACCTGTCAGCAGCCGTGCCATCGCTGCTGTAACCGAGGGCGGGGGAACAGGTCAGGGCAGCCATCTCCATGAATACGGCCGTGTCGTAGCTGCTGCGGATACCGGGCAGGTCGATGCGGTCCTTGTCCGACAGGGGACAGGCAGCGCAGGCAATCTTTTTGCGGGCCGCCTTGTGCAATTCATAAAGCTCCGTCTTGAGCCCGTTTAAATCTGGTGGGTAGGGGAGGAGCTCCGAGGAATTGCGGGCTACCACGCCGGGAGGTATCCAGCCGGAGGTCATGGCCATGGCGCCGCCCTTGAGCATCTCTTCACGCAGGTGGTAGCTGTTGATCTTTTCCAGTATCCCATCCACGATACTGTGCAGGCGTTTTGGGTCCGCCACTTCTATGGACCTGCTGCCCATGCAGGCCACGATGGCCTTGAGCTTCTTGGATCCCATCACGGCGGCCAGGCCGCCCGAGCCGATGGTGCCTCCCTTGTCGATGTGTGTGACCGATATGGCCGACTGCCTTTCCCCGGCTATCCCGATGGGGATGATGCTGCAGGGGGAATGCTTCAGCCTGAGCTCGTCGGCCGCGTCGAAACCGTCCAGTCCCCAGATATCGGAGGCGTGTTTTAAGCTGACGTTGTCATCTTCAATTGCCAGGTAAACCGGCCACTGCGAGCGGCCGGTTATCACCAGGTAGTCGTAGCCCGAGGATTTGAGGTAGTTGCTGAAAACACCGCCGCCGTTGCTGTGGGGGAAGGAGCCGTTGAGCGGCGATTTGTAAACCGACATTGTCTGGGAGGCGCCCGGTATGAAGGTGCCGTTGAAGGGTCCCGTGCCGATTATGATGGCGTTGCCGGGGGAGAGCGGGTCAACGTCGGGACGTATAAGGTCGAGGGCCAGCCGGTTGTTGATGCCGGCACCGCCTATCCACTCTTTTGCAACCTCCTCGTCCAGCGGCTGTTTGCGGACAGCGCCGGACGTCAGGTTCACGTGAAGGATGTTGCCCGCGTAGCCGCCCAGCTTCATATCAGCTCTCGCCCGGCTCTTTACTTGCAGTCAGGGCGCCGTATGCGCAGTAGCGGGCACAGGCGAGGCAGGCGTCACAATCGGCACCGAAACTGACCTCGAACTCGTTGGGGCGGCCCACCAGCCGCTCTACCCTGATGCACGACGCGGAGAGACTGAATTTATTGCCCGACCTGAAGGAACAGCGCAGCATACAGGTAATGCAACCCGCGCATTTAGCCGGGTCGGCCTCTATGGAGCGGCTATTTCTGGTTACCTTTGTTGAGCCGGTCAATGTTCTCTATTTTATTCCGAAGGTGCCTGCAAGGGCGCCCATATCCAGTTTTTCCATGCGGGCTTTGGTGGGCTTGCCGCTTGCCTTGTCCCAGTCACGTATTTCGTAGTACTCGGGCAGCATTTTAGCCATATTGGGGACGTTGCCCTCCTGGCCGCTGTCGGGTATGGGACGCAGGGCGATCTCGGGCAACTGGTCGTCCAGGGGAGTAACGCCGTATTTGCAGGTGGTGGCGCGCATGAGCTGGAAGATGCGTTCGCCCGCCTTTAAAAGGGCGTCCACATCCATGCTCCAGCCCGTGGAGGCATTGACCATATCCACGATAGACTGTGTGGTCATCATGGCGAAATGGCAGATGCCCAGTGCGTCGGTGATGGAACGCCAATCCTGGGACAGTACCACCATAGGCGCCTTGTCGTCTGCCCAGCGGTCGCCGGGAACCAGGTTGAGGTCGGGATTGCCCATGCCGTTCTCCACTAAATAGGCATCGCTCTTGTTATGGTCGGCGCCACGGTTGCTGGTGGCGTAGGACAGGCCCATGCAGAAGAAGGCGCGCGGGTCGTGCATGGGGAATTCCAGGCCCTTGCACTGCATGGCTTCACCGGGGCGGTTGTATCTGACCGCCATGCGCTTGGTGCCCTCCTGCAGTATCTTGCCGAAGCCCTCGTTTTTAGCCATGAGATCTATCAGCTTGAGCGTTACATCGATATCGCCCCACTTCAACTCCAGTCCGCCCGTATCTTTGCTGGTTATGACACCCTTTTCGTAGAGGTAGAAGGCGAAGGCGGCGCTGGCCCCACCGCTGATGCTGTCGAAGCCGTAGCCGTTGACCAGTTCGTTGAAGTGGTTTACAGCGCCCATATCGGCGATCATCAGCAGTGGCCCCCAGGCTATCAGCGTCTCGTATTCCGGCCCCTCGGTGGGTTTCTCGGTCTTAAAGCGTCCTTCCTTGATGTGCAGCACCTTGCGGCAGCTTATCGGGCAGCCGAAGCAGGCTGTGTTGCCCACCTGCCATTTCTCGGACTGGGTCACTCCGCTGATATCGGAGGCCTCAGGCATGGTGCCTATGGTGTAATACTTGGAGGGCGTGTCGCCGTAGCTGATGCCGGAATCTACCCAGCCGGCGGTGCCTGTATCGTGCATTACTGTAGTGACAAAGCCGGTCTTGACCTCCTCCATGGCGGCGCGTGCCGTCTCGCGGAATTTCTCGGGATCGGCCATGGGTATTTTGGCCTTGCCCCTCACAGCGATGGCCTTGAGCTTTTTGGATCCCATCACGCAACCCATGCCCGCGCGCCCGGCGCAGTGGCCGTCCTCGGTCATGATATTGGCCATAAGGCCCACGTTTTCACCGGCCTGCCCGATGCAGGCAACGCGGGTCCGCTGGTCATCGTATTCCGTGCGGATAGCCTCGATTGTTTGGTAGGTGTTCTTGCCCCAGAACTTGGTTGCGTCTTTAATTTCCGCCTTGCCATCCTTGATGTAGAGGTAAACCGGCTTGTCGGATTTTCCCTTGACTATGACACCATCGTATCCTGAGAAGCGCAGTTCAGAGCCGAAGTGGGCGGCGCCGTTGGCATCTCCGTAGAAGGTTGTGTAGGGGGAGCGGGCGGCAACCACCCAGCGGCTGAAGCTGGGCCCGCCGGTCCCGGTGAGCAGGCCGGCCATGAATATGAGGGGGTTGTCCGGTCCCAGGGGGTCGGTCTTCTCGTCTGTCAGGTCAACTAAGTAGCGGCAGGCAATGCCGCCGGCGCCGATGAAATCGCGCGCATACTGTTCATTCAGCGGCTCGTCCTTAAGCTCCTTCTTAGTCAGGTCGACAACCAGTATCTTGCCCATATATCCATTCATGTTGGGCCCTCCTTATATGTTATTATGCGGACCGGTCCGGGCACCCGTCCCTGCGGGCTTGATTAAAAGTCCACCGATTTGCCGTCGTAGGCGCAGACGAACATTTTCTGCAGGTCCTCGCTTTCGGGCACCCTGGTTACGGCGATACTCATAGCTTCGTTCACCGCCCTGTCGATCAGGTCAGGCATCGCCTTCATGTATTTGTCTTTATCGATCTTAAGGTCTTTCACGGTAGCGCTTTGCCCTATATCTTTCATCAGTTTACGTACGGCTGCAATGAGGGCCTTGCTGCATTCTTTATCGCTGCCCTGCGCAATTCCGCAAAAACGTGCGATCTCGGCGTACCTCTGGAGGGTCTCCTCCGAACCATTTGCTACGAATTCCATCGTATAAGGAAGGTATAAGCCCATAGCCACACCGTGCGGTGTATGGAAGATGCCTCCCAGCGCGTGCCCGCAACTGTGCGCCAGCCCGGCCATGCCGTTGCCGAAGCAGGTGCCGGCCTGGCAGGCTGCATACATCATGTTCTTGCGAGCCTCCTCATCCTTGCCATTATCTACGGCTTTCTTAAGATTTTCGAAGATGAGCTTGATCGCTGCCAGTCCCGGGCCGTCGGTGAACGGGGTGCGCCAGGTGGTCGTATAGCCCTCGATGGCGTGGGTGAGGGCGTCCATTCCGGTGGATCCGGTTACATGCGGCGGCATGGTCATCACCATGCGCGGGTCGAGTATGGCGACGTCGGGCAGTGTTTCATAAGAGCCCAGTGCTACCTTGCGGTTCTGCTCGGTATCGGTGAGCACGATGGCCCAGGTGGCCTCGGAGCCGGTTCCGCTGGTGGTGGGTATGCATAGTAGTTTGGCCTTGGCCCTGAGGTCGAAGAAATCGGATGGCGACATATCCAGCGGGCCGATCCCGGCACAGGCACAAACCATGGTGGATTTGCAGGCGTCCATGGATGACCCGCCGCCCAGCCCGATGAACCAGTCCGGCTTGAAGTCCTTGGCTATAACAGTAGCCTTTTCCACTGTCTTGATGGAGGGGTCGGGCTCGACCCCGTCGAATATCTTGCACTCGATGTTGGCTGCTTTCAGCTCGGCTACCACCAGTTCGGCCAGGCCGAGCTTGACGATGGTGGTATCGGTCACGATGAAGGCACGTTTGCCCTTGATGGTGTTCAGGTATTGTAGCGAATCATCTCCGAAGACGGTAAACGGGACACCAAAAAACATAACAACTCCTCCCCGGCATAAATGCAGGGAAATAATTTTATTTATATGCGCTGCTTAAACTATTCGGGATACTCTGTCTTGACCTGGGTCACACAGTTGACCAGTTCCTGCGCTGCTTTCACCGCGCGCATAACCTTGCCCATATTGCCGGTTAGTTTAAGCTGGCGGGTGACGATGGCCTGGATGGAGTCGATCTTCTTCTCGGCCACTTTCCTCCACACGGCGACGGCGGCCTGCAAAACGAATTCAGGCTTGTATTTATCCTTGGTCGCCTCAGTAACGACGTCCACCTTGCGGCACTTGCCATGCCAGAGGTCAACGTATGTATACTCCAGTGGCTTGCCCGCTCCGGCCGGCTCGATGATGAAATAGAAATCTCCTTCCCAGGTCTGGGCTGCGGCCTCGTAAGCTTTGCTGGCGTTGATTGCTTCCATGAATGCGGTTGCCCACTCTATTGATCCAAATAATGCCATGCCATACCTCCCTCAATAAATATTATGGGTATTCTATGCGTACCGGAAGGGGATGTCAATATCCCGCAGTTACGGAAATTTGCCTGGCACAGGGGGCCGCAAATCTGCTGCTGGTTGACGGCGGTTTAAACGGTGTGATATGTTTCATAAAAATAAGGGGGCCCATATGAGGCAGCATCCGGAGGAGTTGAAGAACGTCAGCTATGAGATTTTCATAGCCGCTCTCTCCGTCGTCTCGATATTAAATATCATTTTCTTCTACCTCACATCTGACCGTGACGTGGCCGGCGTCCTGGCCCTGATGGACTGGGCATACAGCTTCATATTTTTGGCCGACTTTATCATCCGCCTCCTTTTGGCCAAGTCCAAGCCGGCGTATTTTTTCCGGCAGTTCGGCTGGGCCGACCTGCTCTCGGCAACCCCCCTGAACTGGGCCAAGCTGCTGCGTACCATGCGCGTTATACGCACCATGAACATGCTGCGCGATTGGGGCGTACAGAACGTCGGGCGGCAGATCAGGGAAAACAGCGCTGCCACTGCCTTCCTGATCGTGTTTTTCCTTATCATGCTGTTACTGGAATTTGGAGGGATTGCCATTATAAAGGTGGAGAGCACGGCGTCGGATGCCAGGATAACGACTGCCCAGGATGCCATGTGGTTCATCTGGCAGACGATCACCACTACGGGTTATGGAGACATCGTGCCGGTTACGGGGGAAGGGCGGCTGGTGGGGATTATTGTCATGACTGCGGGGACCGCCCTCATAGGCACGCTGACCGGTTTTTTGGCCAACGCATTTTTAGCCAGACGCAGGGGTATGGGGGTCAGAAGGGGGTCAGGCCAGGGAGAGGGTGACCACGCCGCGACGCTGGCAGAGATGAGAAGGCTGCTACAGGAACAGAGGCAATCGCATATAGATCTCGAGGCAAAGATAGAGGACCTGGAAAACCTGCTTGAAAAAGGTTCAATTTCCCGCCCCCAGGTCCGTCCGCCTGGCGCCGGTTAATCTACATCCGGGAGGACCGTTATGCAGCATGATCACGAGCACCACGTCCCGGTCGGTATCAACCCTGAATTGAAGGAGCATACCCGGCTTTTTGAACGTAAGATACATAAGGTCGGGGAGAACGTTTACTGCGCGGTCGGGTACAACCTGGCCAACATCATCATGGTCGAGGGCAAGGACGGCGTGGTCATTGTCGATACGGGCATGAACATTGAACAGGGACAGCAGGTGGCGGCCGACCTCAGGAAGATAACCTCCAAGCGGGTGGCAGGCATTATCTATACGCACCACCACACCGACCACGTGCAGGGTACCGAGGCCTTCGTCAGTATAAAAGAAGCCAATTCAGGAACTGTGCCCATCATAGCCCATGAAACTCTCATGCCGGAATATATCCACGAGAGCGGGTTCATCGGCCCCATCATGAGCGCCCGCGCCATGTCTATGTATAACGGCGTACTGGATGGGGAGGACGTTAAGGACATGAATGCTGGCATCGGTCCGCTTTTCACGCCGGGCATCAATGCTTTTATCCCGCCCAATCAGACGTTCAGCGACGTGATGAATGTTACCCTGGCCGGCGTGCGGATGGAAATGCACTACGTGCCAAGCGAAGCACATTCTGAGCTTTGCATCTATCTGCCGGACTCTAAAATATTGCTGTCGGCCGAGGTCATCCAGGACCACTGCTTCCCCAATATCTATACTCTGAGGGGAGCAGTGTACCGCAACCCGGTAACCTGGTACCGCAGCATAGACGCCATACGGGGCTTTGCCTCCGAGGCCGAACACATGGTGTTGCAGCATGGCACGCCTGTATCGGGCAGGGAAGATATACAGCAGGTGCTGATGTACTACAGGGACGCCATCCAGTACACGCATGACCAGACGCTGCGCTACTCCAACAAGGGCTACTCAAAGGACGAGGTGGCCAGGCTGGTCAAGCTGCCGCCTCACCTGGAGAACTTCAGTCCGTGGCTACGGCCTTTCTATGGTTCGGTCAAGCACTCGGTGCCCCAAATCGTCTGCGGCAGCATCGGCTGGTTCGACGGCGACCCCTGCTACCTCGACCCGACGCCGCGCATAGAATACGCCAGGCGCATGGTAAAACTGATGGGCGGCAGGGATGGGGTGCTGGAAGAGGCGGAAAAGGCTTTTACCTCGGGAGACCCGCAGTTTGCCACTGAACTTACTTCTTACCTGATCCGTGTCAACCAGGACGATATGGAGGCGCGCAAACTCAAGGCCGCAGCCTTCAGGCAACTCGGGTATGCCTCGGTAAACGCCACCTGGAGGGGCTTTTACCTCACGGCTGCCAGGGTGCTGGAAGGAACGCTGGACCCCGATCCTATTTACGGGTTGGTTGGCCTTATGCTGATATCGCCCGAGGTGCTCAAGCGCTTTCCCGCACTGAGCCAGGTGGAGGGCCTGCCGGTCAGGCTCAAGGCGGAGGAAACCCTGGACATCAACGTCTCGGTCGGGTTTAAATATACGGATGTTGGCGAGGACTATACCCTGGAGGTGCGCCGTGGCGTGGCTGAGGTGCGCAGCGGTTTGCCGGTTGGCTCTGTTGCCATAGTAACCGGCACGCGCGCCTCCATCGGACCCCTGCTGTCCGGCGTTACCTCCGTGGCGGAGGCGCTCAAGGATCCCGCTATCCAGGTTGACGGGTCGATGGACGGCCTGGTCAGGTTCCTCGGCCATTTCGAGATGCTCTATCAGAAGTTCCCGAACTATTTCTTGCGTTAAATTATGGGAAAAGCGCTGGTATATATTGCACGTTACATTCCGCTGATGCAGTGGCTGCCGAAATATGACGTAGGGCGGTTGCTGCGTTGGGATGTGATAGCTGGCGTTACATTGTGGGGCGTGGTAGTGCCCGAGGGCATCGCCTACGCGGGCCTGGCCGGCATGCCGCTGCAGGCCGGACTCTATACGGTGCTGGCAGCCCTGGTTGCTTACGCCATTTTCGGCACAAGCAGGCAACTGGTGGTGGTCTCCACCTCGGCCTCCGCGGTGATGCTGGCCTCGATAATCACAGCGCATAACCCTCCCGATATTGCCTCCTACATCGCCCTGGCCGGCGGGCTGATACTGGTGGTAGGCGCACTATTCATACTGGCCGGATTACTCAAGCTGGGATTTATCACTAATTTTATTTCGCGGCCGGTGATGGGGGGGTTCATATTCGGCCTCGCCATCTTCGTGGCTGTAAAGCAGTTGCCCAAGCTGTTCGGCATGTCGCACGGGGACGGCAATACCATCCAGCAGGCGTGGTACGTTTTAAGCCACCTGGGGCAGGCCAATATAGCTACCCTGGTGGTGGGTGCGGGCGCGTTGCTCCTGCTGTTTGTGCTGCACAGGTTTGCACACCGTGTGCCGGCAGGTTTGGTTGTGCTTATTGCGGGCATCATCGTCAGTGCTGCGCTCGGACTTTCCGTTGCCGGGGTAAAAACAGTGGGGGTTATCCCGGCAGGTTTGCCCTCCCCCGGTTTGCCGCAGGTAAGGTTGAACGACCTCTGGGTGCTGTTGCCGGGCGCTTTGGGAATGGTGCTGGTAATTTTCAGCGAGGGTCTGGGTGCATCAGAAGTATTCGCCCAGAAGCATAAATACGAGGTAAAGCCGGACCAGGAGCTTATCGCCTATGGGGCGGCCAATATTTCGTCCGGACTGCTTGGCGGGTTGGCAGCCGGCGGCAGCCTCTCCCAATCATCGGTCAACGACAGCGCCGGGGCCAGGACGTCCGTCTCCCTGCTGGTGGCTGCCGTCCTGGGACTGGTTACCGTCATCGCTTTGACACCGCTCTTTACCGATTTGCCCGAGGCCGTCCTGGCAGCTTTGATTATCTATGCGGTGGTACGCCTGATGAAGGTGCGGCAGATGCAGGGATTCTACAGGCTGCAGAAGGTGGAATTCTGGTTGGGCATGCTGGCACTGATGGGTGTGTTGATACTGGACGTGCTGCCCGGCCTTGCCATCGCCGTGCTGTTCTCCCTCATCTACGTCATTTACAAGTCCAGCCGTCCGCATGTGTCGGTGCTGGGACGAGTGCCGGGGTCGCCGGGCGCGTACACCGACATGCAACGGCATCCCGAGGACAGGCCGGTGGAAGGCCTGATCATCTTCAGGCTGAATGCGCCGCTTTATTTCGCCAACGCGTCCCTTATTCACAGACGTCTGCGCGAACTTATCAGCAATAGCCGGCCACCGCCCTCGGCTGTCATCCTTGATATGTCGGCCAGCGATGACATCGATATTACCAGCCTCGAGATACTGGAGAAGCTGGTACTGGAGTTGAAAGATGCGGACATCAGGGTGATGGTCGCGGAAGTACACCAGCCCGTGCGCGACATGGCGCTGCGCTCCGGACTGGCAGATGAATTCAACCGTTCGCAGATTTTCCCGACGGTGGACGCGGCGGTCAGGGACTTTACGGAGAGACATCCCGGCCAGAACTCAAAATAGCCTGATTGTCAGCGGCCAGGCTGTAGTCAGTCGATGCTGTCCTTGGTGCTGGGCACATTGCCTGAGATGCGGGGGTCGAGGCGGGTGGCCATGTCGAGGGCCCGCGCCAGCGCCTTGAAGAGGGCTTCGGCCTTGTGGTGGTCGTTCTTGCCGCTCAGCACCCAGGCGTGGATGTTGATGCGCGCCTCCTGGGCGAAAGTAATGAAGAAGTGGTGTACCAGGTCGGAGTGCATCTCGGATATCATTGGTTCTTTGATTGATGTCTCGATAATGGCGTGACCGCGGCCAGATATATCCAGCGCCACCAGCGCCACGGCTTCGTCCATGGGCACCACGGCGTCGGCCATCCGGACGATGCCCTGCTTGTCGCCCAGCGCCTGGTTAAAGGCGCGGCCCAGCGTGATGGCCACATCCTCTACCACGTGATGCTGGTCGGGTCCGTTGGCGGATATCTTGAGGTCGAAGACGCCGTGCTGCGCAAGCTGGCAGAGCATGTGGTCAAAGAAAAGTATGCCCGTCGTGATCTCGTACTGGCTGCTGCCGTCGATATTGACCTCGGCCTTGACCGAGGTTTCCTTGGTGCGGCGGGTGACACTTGCTTTGCGTGCGGCCATTTTAACCTCTCTCTGTAAACGAATTCAAGCCAAAGGTTATCACATATCCCCGAGGGCGGCAATCACGCGGGCCGTATCCTGCGGGCGTCCCACGCTGATGCGGATGTAATCCTTCAGCTCGGGTGTCTCGAAATAGCGGATGAAGATGCCTTTTTTCTGCAGCCCTGCGTAGATGTCTTTGGCGCTGCGGTTGAGCACGGCGCACAGGATGAAGTTGGCCTGGGAAGGATAAGGCTTCAGCCATTTGAACTGCTGCAGTCCCTTGAACAGCACATCCCTCTCTTCGACCATGGCACTGACGGTCTTTTGCAGGTAGTCAAGGTCTGCCAGCGACTCGAGGATGCCCACGTAGGCAGCCATATTGATGTTGTAGGGCTGCTTTATCTTCATAAGATACGGGACAATATTGACCGGGAAGACGCCGTAACCTGCCCGCAGTCCGGCTATGCCCGCCCACTTGCTGAAGGTGCGCAGTACGATAAGGTTGGCGTATTGTGAGACCAGCGCTGTGAGCGAGCCTCCGCTGAATTCGACGTAGGCCTCGTCAACCACCACCACCAGGTCAAGTGCCAGCAACTCTTTTATCTCGGACTCGGATGCCCTGTTGCCGCTGGGGTTATTGGGCGATGCAATAAAGATGACCTTTGTTGTAGGTTCAACTGCCTCCTTTATTGCCGGCAGGTCGAGTGAGAAATCCGCTTTGCGCGGAACTTTAACCACTTCTCCCCCTGCGATCACGGTGCAGAAAGGGTACATGCCGAAGGTGGGCGGGCAGTTTACGACACGGTCTCCCGGCCCGATAAACAGGCGCAGTATGATGTCGATGAGGTCGTCGCTGCCTGCGCCGGCCACGATGGAATCTGCTTTTACACCCGTGTAACCGGCGAGCGCCCGACGTACCTCCCTCTGGTCGGGGTCGGGATACCTGTTGTAGTCCTGGAAATTGGCCAGTGCTTTTTGTACCCGTGGCGAGCAGCCGTAGGGGTTCTCATTGCCGTCCAACTTGGCGGTCTGCCCGGCGGGCACTTCGGCGCGGCCGGTCAGCACTTCGACGGGATCGACGGGAGTGTAGGCCTTCATGCCCTTTAGTCCGGAGCGGACCATGTTTTCAACGTCTTTTGAGTTAAGCATCTTTGCAGATACCCTGCCGCAGCGGGTTTATTAAGAATATAATGCGGCGTATTAATATTACCATTTCGGCGGAAAATGCTGCATGCAGGACAGATTGCCGCGCCCTTAGGGCTCGCAATGACAGGTTACGACGTTGTCTTTGCGAGGAGCGCAGCGACGAAGCAATCCTGTGCGCGGTGGACAGTCTATAGCCCGAAAACCCTTATGGCGTTCTCATAGAGAAAGAGCTTTTTAACTTCATCCGTAAACTGCAGGGAATCCAGGTCCTTGAGGCACATGGCAGGGGTGACCATGGGGTAATTGGTGCCGAACATGACCTTCTTGCGGCCGTGCTTCTGCATGTAGGTCACCAGTTCGGCCGGGAACCTCTTGGCCACGTAGGCCGAGGTGTCGATGTAAACATTCTCATGCTTGGTCGCCACCGCGATCATCTCCGTAGTCCAGGGATAGCCGATATGCCCGCCCACTATCTTGAGCTCGGGGAAGTCGATTGCCACCTCGTCTATATAGGGAATTGGCCGCCCGGGCTCCGAAGGGCAAAGCGGACCCGTGTGGCCGACCTGGCAGCAAAAGGGTATGCCGAGCTCTATGCATTCGGCATAAAGTGGATAATAGCGGCGGTCAGTAGGTGGGAGGTTCCACAGCCACTGCACGATGCGCAGGGCCTTGAACCCGAGCTCTTTTACGCAGCGCCGCAGCTCCCTCACCGCCTCCATCGGCCTGTAAAGGTCGGCCGATGCCACGCCGACCAGCCTATCGGGATATTGCTTAACATAAGCTGCCACCTCGTCGTTGGAGATGAGGGGCCCGGTGGGGCTCCACCATGCGCAGATAAGGCTCCTTGAGACCTGTGCCTGGTCCATCAGGCTTATGGTCAGATCAAGCGGCAGCTCGGCGGTGAGTTTCTCCTGCCCGGTCCATCGCCTCAGCGAATCGAACATCTGGTGGTTGCCGAATTTCGTGGTGGGGTGCTGCATCCAGGCATCGATTATTTTAAATTCGGCGTTCATTTAAGTCTCCTTACCGGTTTCAATATACGGTCATATATTAAAACTACGCTATTTTGATAAGTTCCCACCCTTAGCCAGCCTGACTCTTATAGCATTGGCGTGTCCGCTCAATCCTTCGTTATCGGCCATCAGTGCGGCTGGCGGACCAAGCCTTGCGATGGCGTTTTCGTCAAGCGCGATAATGCTGTTGATCTTGAGGAAATCCTGCACGTTAAGAGGTGAACTGAAGCGGGCGCTGCCCCCGGTGGGCAGTGCGTGGCTGGGGCCGGCGACGTAATCGCCCAGTACCACCGGCGAATACTGCCCTGCGCAGATGCAGCCGGCATTCCTCACGCGGCTGATATATCTTGCCGCGTTTTTTATCATGAGCGAGAGGTGCTCGGGCGCATAGAGATTGGCCAGTTCTATAGCCTGCTCAAGGTTTTTCACAACGATGATCAAACCGTTTGCCTGCAGCGCCCTGCCGGCGGTGGCGTTCCTTTTCAGCCCGGCAAGCTGCCTCTTGAGTTCGGCCTGCACTTTTACAGCCAGTCCCGCCGAGGTGGTTATGAATATGGACGAGGACATAGCGTCATGCTCAGACTGTGCCAGAAGGTCAGCGGCGCAGAACGAGGGGTCGGCAGAGCTGTCGGCTATCACCACCACCTCGCTGGGCCCCTGCAGGGCATCGATATCCACCTGGCCGTAAACCAGCTTTTTGGCGGTCATGACATAGATATTGCCCGGTCCGCAGACCTTGTCCACGCGCGGCACCGACTGTGTGCCGAAGGCCATGGCTGCCACGGCCTGGGCGCCGCCGATCTTGAATATCCTGTCCACCCCAACGATATCCGCGGCCGCCAGTGTATTGGCCGGCACTACCCCATCCCTGCCGCAGGGCGTGGCCATGATTATCTCTTTTACCCCGGCCACCCGCGCGGGGATGGCGGTCATGAGTACCGTGGATGGATATGAGGCGGTCCCCCCTGGGATGTAAACCCCCACGCGCTCGAGGGGCAGCACCTGCTGTCCCAGCCCGTCTTTAACAAAACCCTTGCCGTATTTGCGCATGCAGGTTTTGTGGAACTTTTCCACGCGTGCCGCGGCGAATTTGAGCGCCTTAATCAACTGAGGGTCAGCTGACCTGAGGGCGGCAGCCGTCTCCCGCGCAGTAACCTCCAGCGATTTCAACCTTGCCCCGTCGAAGCGCTCGGTATAGTCGAATAGAGCTTTATCCCCGCCTTGCCTGACGTTTTCAACTATCCCGCGTACGGTGGATTCGATCTCACCACCGGGATCGTACCGGATGCCGCGGTCCAGGGCTCTGGTAGCCTGCTGATAATCTCTTATCACCTTCATTTTTTGCTTACCGCCTCCCTGAATGTCCCGGCTAATTTCTCGATTTTATCTTTTTTGCCCCGCGTTTCCATGCTGTGCCTGTTGCCTATCAGGCAGGCCGTTGACTCGAAGAGCGTATCTATGATCTTGAGCTTGTGCCGCGCAAGGGTCTGTCCGGTCTCGGTATTCTCGATCAGCATGTCGGCATCCTCGGGCAGGTAAACCTCGGTTGCCCCCCAGGTAGGTATAACGCGGTAACGGGCGATGTGCTTATCACGCAAATATTTATCGGCTATGTTGACATACTCCGTGGCAATGCGCAGAGGCACCATCTTGCCCCCTGCTATGAGGCCGCGCAGGGCGCCTATGGAATCTGCAGGTACCTCCTCGCTGACCACGGCCACGATGCGTACCCAGCCGAACCCGAGGTTGACCAGTTCGGCTACCGGGCTGGATGGGAACTGGCAGAGGTGGTCGAGCAGCCAGTCCCGTCCCGTGATGGCCATGTCAAAATTCCCGTTGGCAACCTGCTGGGGCATATCCTGCGGCCGGATGACCTTGATGCTGAGCCAGTCGATGTTGCAGGAAGGGCGCCGCCTCGTATCATTCTTAGAGTACCCTTCCAGGCTGATGCCGGTTTTCTGCATAAAGGCCGCGGTAGGCGCCTGCTGGTGGCCGTCGGCCAGCGCCAGCCAGACGTTGCCTGCGCGGCTGCTGCCGGTGAAGTCGTTATTTATTATGGCCTCCGCTTTTTCCTCTGCCCGCCAGGGTTTATCTTTCATAGCGGCGGAGGAGGCAAAGCGCTCAAGCAGGCGGCTGAAGTCGCCGCCCTGCAGGCTGTTGCTGTTGGCGATGATGCAGGCGTTGCTGCCGCATATCCTGCTGACCGGCCTCAGGTTCAGGCTGCGCAGCGTATCCTCGTCCCTAGCGCGCAGGACGGAGAAATCGGCGTTCTCCGGCGGGTAGGCTTCGGTCGAACCCCAGCAGGGGAAGATGCGGTACCTTTTGAGGCGCATCTTGCATGCCACCGCCTCCGCCAGGGCAGGGTATTCGGTCACAATGCGCCAGGCAGCGTCGCCGGCGGCCATGTCCTGCGCGGATATGTCCGAGGACGCCGAGCAGGCTAAGTAAATGTCCGAGATATCATATCCGAGGTCGGCAATTTTAATCACGCGGCTGGCCGGGTACCTGGCCTGCAGCTCCTGCAGCCAGTCTGAAGTGCAAATGCCGAAATCGTAGTTGCCCACAGCCACCTGGACCGGTATATCCCGCTCGTTAAGCATCTTGGCCGTCAACCCCTGCACGGCCTGCGACTGCATCCGGTAGATGCGGGTACCAGAGTTATAGTCGTCGAAACCCAGCCCTATGGAATTGAGAAAGGCGGCGGTGCGCGCCAGCATTTTACCCTTGGGCAGGGCCAGGCGGGTTTCGGCTGCCGCACTACCTGCCAAGCTTGCTGAAACCCCCGATTATATCAATGACCTGGCCAACCGTAGCCACTTTTCTGCGGGTTTTTTTATTGTTATCCACTATGGTGAAGCCGGCAGTCCGCCCGCTCACCGTCACGCTCCAGCGCGCTTCAAGCTGGCCGCCGCAGAAATCCAGTTCCGCGATCAGCCCGACCTTGCGCATGGCTGACGCCGCTTCAAACGCGGCTTTAACCGCCGAAGCTGATTTTACGGTCGCTTTAACAGACACGGTTTTCTCGGCCTTTTGCTGCGACCACGGTTTCACCATGGATGTCATGGCATCCATGTAAAAGGCGAAGCCGCAGGCTGCTATGTCCTTTCCGCCCACCAGGCCTACCAGGTTGTCGTACCTGCCCCCGCTGCATATCCTGGCGCCCCCAGAGGTTATCTTGAAACACAGGCCTGTATAATATTCGAAGCCCCTGATGGATGTGAAGTCGATGGAGTAGCCGATGCCCATGGTGTCCAGCAGTGCGGTAACCCCCGCGAATAGGTCGATCTCCTTACCCACGTCTTTGGATACGGCAGGCATGGCCTTGATGTTGGCTAAGAAACCGCTCGATTTCCCCTTGAGCTTGATAAGGGTCGAGATCGCCTTGACCACCTCCCTGTTCTTGCTCTTGACGCCTGCCAGGGCCTGCCAGTTGCCCTCGAGAATATCGTCCAGCAGGGCAGCCTTGCTGTCCCCTTCCAGCCCGAGTTCCCCGATGAGCGCCTTCAGGATGCCGGCGTGAGACAGCTTGAGTTCAGGTTGCGGCAGTCCCATGGTACCGGCAATTTCCAGCGCCAGCGCGATAACCTCGGCGTCTGCCGCACGGTCACAACCGCCCAGAAGCTCCACCCCGCACTGCCATTTCTCGCGGTTCTCGCGGCCTGTTTCCTCAAATGCGAAGACGTTGGTTACGTAGTAAAGCCGGGCTAATCCCTGGCCGGGAAGGTTCTCGCTGTAAAGGCGGGCGGCCGGTATGGTGCCGTCCGGGCGCAGCACCACGCGTTCGCCTCCCCAGCCATCCCAGTCGAGGAAGGAGTAAACGCGTCCCAGCATGGCAGGCGTCAGTGTCCCCGCCGCGGTGAAGAGGTGGATATATTCCAGCGTGGGCGTCCTGATTTCGCGGTAGCCCCAGTTCAAACAGGAGTTGCGGAAGGCATCCTCAACCTGGCGGAAACGCTCCATGTCATCCGGCAGCAGGTCGCGGGCACCTTTACATCTTTGACTTTCCATAGCGTTCTTATCCTCGTAAAGCGGCATAATTCTACACTAATAGTATCACAGCTTCAATTGCTGTCTTCCTGCCGCTTCTGATATACAATATAAGCATGAAAGCAAGGACCACCCTTCGGATCCTTTATATCGCTATGTTCCTGGCAGGCCTGGCGCTTTCCATAGCCGGCTGCAACAGCGGTTATGAGGCTGGGAATATACGTGTCCTGGAGGTAAAAGGCAATATTGTGCCCGTGGTTGCCGACTATATCAGCCGCGGCATAGGCGAGGCTGAGCAAAGGGGTGATACCGTTTGCATCATTACGCTGGATACCCCCGGCGGACTGCTTGATTCCACCTCTAAAATAGTCGGGCGCATCATGAACGCAAAGGTGCCTGTAGTGGTATATGTATCGCCTCAGGGCGCCTGGGCCGCTTCGGCGGGCACCTTTATCACAGTGTCCGCGCACCTCTCTGCCATGGCGCCGGCCACCAGCATCGGGGCCGCCCACCCGGTGAGTGTGGGGGAGGATATGCCCCAGGATGTTCAGGAAAAGGCCACGGAATACTCTGCGGCCTGGATACAGAGCATAGCCGAGAAGCGCGGGCGGGATCCCGCCCTGGTAGTGGCCGCCGTAAGGGAGAGCAAGTCCTTTACTGCTGTGGAAGCATTTGATAAGAAACTGATCGATTTCCAGGCTGACGACCTGGACAGCCTTGTAAAGCAGATCGATGGGCGCAAGGTGACGCTGGCGGACGGGGGCGAGGTTACCATCAATACTGAGGGGGCCGCGGTCGGCAAAAGCGATATGACGCTGGCGGAGAAGATACTGCAGGCGATCAGCCATCCCAACGTGGCATATATATTGCTGACGCTGGCATCCATCGGGCTGATCACCGAGATATCCAACCCGGGCCTTATCTTCCCCGGCGTGATCGGCGGCATATGCCTTTTCCTGGCATTCTACTCGCTGGGGGTGCTGAACGCATATTGGGCGGGATTGCTGCTCATTATGCTCGCTTTCGGACTCTTCGTAACCGAGATTTTTGTACCTGCTTATGGTATACTGACCACAGGTGCAATAGCGGCACTGGTGATAGGTTCACTCATCCTTTTCAGTGAAAGTGAGGCATCCATGCAGTTCGATAAAAGTCTCATAGTGTTCGTGGCCGTTTTCATGGCCGGCTTTGTAGCTCTGGTGGTCTGGGCCGCCGTAAGGGGGCAAAGAAGGAAGGTCACCACCGGAAAGGAGGGCATGATCGGGCAGGTGGCCGAGGTTAAAACGGCACTCCAACCGGTTGGTATGGTTCTGGTGGAAGGAGAGTTGTGGAAGGCTGAACTGAATGAGGGACAGGCGCAACCCGGGGAAGAGGTGGTTATACAGAAGGTTGATAACCTTAAATTATTCGTAACCAGGAAATAATAAGGAGGCATCCATGCAATTTGCGGGAATTATAGTACTATCGATTTTTGTCTTGATAATTCTTTTTGCATCTATCAGGATAGTCAATGAGTATGAGAGGGGCGTGGTCTTCCGGCTGGGCCGGTACGTTGGGGTCAGGGGTCCGGGACTTATCCTGCTCATACCTTTTATCGAGCGCATGGTTAAAGTCGAGTTGCGCGTCGTGACCATGGACGTGACACAGCAGGAATGCATCACCATGGACACCGTGACGGTCAAGGTTGATGCCGTGGTATATTTCCGCGTCATGAAGCCTGAATCGGCCATTCTCAACGTTGAGCAGTACATTAGGGCAACCGCTCTGCTTTGCCAGACCACTTTACGTAACGTGGTGGGGCAGAGTGACCTTGAAGAGCTGCTGGGACACAGGGACAAGGTCAATGCCAAGCTCCAGTCCATGATCGACGAGGGGACCGAGCCATGGGGCATCAAGGTCAGCATGGTCGAGATACGCGACGTTCAGCTGCCCGACAATATGCAGAAAATCATGGCTGCGCAGGCTGAAGCCGAGAGGGGCAGGCGGGCCAAGATCATCGCTGCCGAGGGCGAGGCACAGGCGGCAGAGAAGCTGGCTGAAGCTGCCCGCATCATCTCCAAAGAGCCTATGGCCCTGCAGTTGCGCTACCTGCAGACGCTGGTGACCATATCCTCAGATCGTACCAATACGGTGGTATTTCCCCTGCCCATCGACCTGATTCTGCCGATGCTGCAAAAGATAGAAGGGGAGCAAAAAAAGCCGGGCGCCTGATAAGACGGCTGGAAAATGAAATAAGGGCGGCTGCTAAGCCGCCCTTATTATTATGCGCCGCCTGGGACAGGTAACACATCGCCCGCCAGGATCTCCTGCGCAGAACCGTCATCGAGGCGCAATACCAGGTGGCCGGACCCGTTGATGCTTTCGGCAACGCCCTCGACGGCGCTATTGCCCGATTGGACCTTCACTCGGCGGCCCATGGTATCCATATTGGCCGCCCATTCACTGATGATTGCGTCCGGCCTTGCAGCCTGCAGGTAAAGCGCCTCCAATTCCGTATAGACTCGCAACGCCACCATACCCACAGGTAGTTCATGTCCCAACTGCACCGACAGGCTGGTGGCCAGGCCGGCTATCTCGGGATACAGGCCGGTGTCGAAATTTACATTGATGCCGATACCTACTATGCTGTAGCCGACTGCACCGCTGATCAACCCGTGTTCTATCAATATGCCGCAAACCTTGCATCCGCCGATCAGGATGTCATTCGGCCACTTGATACCCGCCTCGATTCCCAGCCCCTTAATCGTGCGGAACACTGACAGGGCGGAGATGGCCGGCAGCAGGTGGACTGCCGGCATGGCGGGCCGCAGGATAATCGATGTAGCCAACCCGCCTTCCGGGGACAGCCACGTCCTGCCCAGCCTGCCGCGGCCGGACTGCTGCACACCGGCGATGACGGCCGTTCCCTCGGGCGCCCCGTGGTCGGCCAGTTCCCTGGCCACATCCTGCGTCGAGGAAGCAACGGGCAGGAAATGCAACTCCCTTCCCACGAAGCGGGTAGCTAAATTGTTTTCCAGGTAATTGACGATATCGGGCATGGTAAAGCCGTATCAATATATCAGAGTGCGCAAAGCATGTATAATCAATGAGCGTAATCATACAGGGAAAGCGCAATATCACGGGGGGATTTGAACAATGCAAGGCAATGATATGGGGCAGTTGGCAGAACAGGTGGCCGGCTTGATTGTGAATTCGAAACGCTGCATAGTTTTCAGCGGGGCGGGCATCAGCACCGAGTCCGGCATACCGGACTTCCGCGGCGATGACGGCATCTGGACAAAGATGGATCCCGAGGACTTCACCATCCAGAGGTTTACCGCCCGGCCGGAGGTGAGGAAGATGCAGTGGAAGCTGCTTTCTCAAGGGGGGTTGGTCAAGGATGTGCAGCCCAACGCGGCCCATTACGCTATCGCCGAGATGGAAAAGCTTGGCAGGCTGGACTGCGTTGTGACGCAGAACATCGACAACCTGCACCAGATGGCGGGCTTGCCGGATGAAAAGGTATTCGAGTTGCACGGCAATATGCAGTACGCGCGCTGCCTGACCTGCCGCAAGCGCTATCCCATGGCAGAGATTATGGCACGCCTTGCCGTGGAGGAACTGCCTGAGTGCGAGGCCTGCAGGGGCATCCTCAAGCCCGACGCCGTATATTTCGGTGAAATGCTGCCGCAGGCCGTGCTAAGCGAGGCTTCCCGGCGGGCTAAGCAGTGCGACCTGTGCATTGTAATAGGCTCAACACTGCTCGTGAACCCGGCCGCCTTAATACCGGAATATGCGCATAATGCAGGGGCCAAAATCGTTATCATCAATATCGGCGCCACCTCCATGGATTCGAAGGCGGATGTACGCATCGAGGGCAGGGCAGGGGAAACCATGGGCAGGGTCATGCAGCACGTCAGGGACGGCATAAGCCCGCCTTCCTGACCCCAATGACAGGTTTTGGGGATTTGCTCCCTATCAGACTACCAAATATAAAATACTCAATGCAATTGTGAATTCAGCCGCATAATAGAGGATGTGATTAACTGCAATAAACGGCCTTGAATCCTTGTTATCATAATAAGTCATAACCAGGACAAGGTCTGATAGCAGGAACAGGATGGACCCTGCAGCTAACAGAGCTGTGCAGGCTGTAAAGCCCTGGGTAATTGCTGCATAGCAGGCCTGTGTCATCATGTAGGATAAAATGAATGAATACGCATAGGTGTTAATAGTATGTTCAGCGAAATTGAATTTGAGAACAAACTTGCTGACGCCGGCTATGATAATTGCTAGGGCTAAAGCAATTACTACGGGCATCCAGTTGAAACCGAAGTAAATGATAAGGGCCGCCAGGTAGAACAGGTGTCCAACAAGGAAAGCCACCATTCCGCCGTGCTGATAGAGTGATGAGGATTCCTTGTACATAATCTTGAGGTCTAAGAGTATATCCCCTATCAGGCCGCAAATCAGTCCCATCATAATGAGCATAGCGAATTCAGCTACGCCCGTGCCGGGATTAACCATAAAGGAGGCGAAAGCTACTGCTATGAACAGGAAGCTGGTAAGGGTCTTATAAAGCAGCGCCTTGACACTGCCTTTGCGGTCCCTTGCAATGAGAAAGAGGGTTAATGCGATGGCACCCAGGAATATAAGCAGGTAAGGATAAACATTCATAGTTTATAAGCTCCTCGCATTTATTGTGCTATTGGACTGCAACGGCCGGGACTACGGCCTTCATGGCCTGCCTGAGGGTCTTTCCGTCCACGGCCATAAGAGTATCCCTTAATCGTACAGGTGTCAATGCCCCGCGCGTGGGCCTGTAGCCCAATATAAGCCCAATATGTTGACAAGCCCAGAATACAATGTTAGATTGTCATAAATAACACACGCGCGGAGGTGTCAATTTGAGAAAGGCGGCTATAGCCATACTGATGTTGGCTGCACTGGTCACGGCATGTGTGAGACCGGTGGTAGATACCAAATTGGCCCCCCTTGCCTATATCGACAGCGTATCGTCCCCACGGATTTACAGCGGCGAGAAGGTTAAATTCGCAGGGCATGCAATTTCATCCAACGGCCAGGTTGTGGGCTACAACTGGCGTTCCAGTGTCAATGGCAATTTGAGCCAGCTTGCCTCTTTCGAAACTGACACTCTGACAGCAGGCCAGCACACCATCTGGTTCAAGGCGCAGGACAATTACGGCAACTGGTCCGACGAGGTTGGTACGAACGTCACCGTGGTTGTCCCCGGCGGCCCCGAGAGGATGTCGGTCAGGGTGTTCACGGCTACCCCGCCCGTGATAAAGGATGGTGAGTGGGCCACGCTGACCTGGGACGTCAGCGGGTTCGGCAGCGTGCGCATAGATCCCGACATCGGCGACGTATCCATGTCCGGCAGCCGGACAGTGCAGCCCAGGAAGGACACTATTTACACTATTTTCGCCAGGAATGACGAGGCTACATTGACGGCCAGCACCGAGGTCATCGTCACCCCGTTATACGTTTATACCACCACCCTGTATTCGGTCGCAGCCGAGGACGGCACAGTCAGGAAGGATAAGGTTGTCCTCGACGGGGTCATGGTTGGACAGAATGAGATGCAGATCCCCATGCAGGGCTTCCTGAGCTTTGACATATCTTCCATACCGCGCGATGCCATCATCAAGGGCGTGGCCCTTGATGCATCCAATACCGTGGTGATCAATTCACCCTTTCCCTGGCAGGGCGCGCTCAATATTTATAACCAGCAATTTGGAAGCTCCCTGAGTCCCAACAATTACAGCGTTATCATGCCGGCGGGATACGTGTACAGCTGGAACTACAATTTCGTGGCTACCATGATGCCGAGCACGCCGTTTACCTCGCCCGATTTCGTCACCACCCTGCAGAAGCAGTTGGATGCGGGAAGCGAACGCTACCAGTTACGGCTGCAGTTCGAGAAGTACTATTACTACACACGGGGTGACTACACCAGCCAGAGATATACGGGGGCTTACACCGTCGATAGCAGCGCCAATTACCTTGATGTCAGTGCCGGCAACGCCAGGTTGATAGTCCGCTACGTTTTACCACAATAGGGCTAATCAGGGAGAGCGGCAGCTAAACTTAAGCGGCACTTTTCCGTTATCTCTTTTGGCGAGTACAATTTTGTTCCAGGAGGATCCATCATGAAAAAAATGCTGGCACCTGTATGGCTGCTATTTATATTGACGGCAGGATGCATATACCTGCCTGCTCCCGTCCCCCCGGTAGCGCCGGTGGGAGGGCAGCCCGTCGTGACAACCTTTGCGGTCAACCCTGCCATAGTGGATGCCGGCCAGAATACCGTGTTGGGTTGGTCTGTTACGGGCGCCCAATCAGTCAGCATAGACAACGGGATCGGCCCGGTTCCCTTGAACGGCACTACATCCGTTGTGCCGTCTGCCACCACGACCTATATCCTGACGGCGGTGAATCAATCCGGCAGCAGTACGGCGGCTGTAACTGTAGCAGTTGCGGGGAGTTCTTCCGTGCAGCCGGCAGGGGAGAGGACTGCCGTACTGAGCATATTGCCTAACGAGAGCGGGTCGCTGGTTAAAAGCGGCGCCAATTACGCCCGCTCAGAATTCGTTTGCGCGGGGGATAATCCCGCCAACCAGGCCAGCCGCGCGTTCCTGAGCTTTGATTTGACAGCACTGCCACCCACTGCGGTGGTCAGCGGGGCTGTGCTTGACCTGACGGGATACACGGTGATGGGGAACCCGACTTACAGCAGTGCCAACTGGGGCAATATGGGTGCCCTTGAGATATACCAGTACCAGTACGGCTCGGCAGGCAGCCTGGGCAGGTTAGCCTACGAGGCCACAACGACCATGGTGGGAAGCCTCAAGCTTGCTGATTTGCAGGCCGGTGCCCCGCTGATCGTGGATGTTACCCTCAACGACCGTGGGGAAAACGTGGTACAGAAGCTCATTTCTGCTGCACAGGGAAGATGCCAGTTCAGGCTGGGATTCTTTACCTCCACCAACTGGGACAGCAAGGCTGACATGATCTGTCTGGACAGGGCAGTATTGAGGATAAAATACAGCGTACCCTGAATCTCAGGCGGGACTGACCTCTTCCAGGTCGAAACGGAAGTTTTCTATAACGGGGTTGGCCAGCAGCTTTTTGCACATATCCTGCAATTCGGCCCGTGCCTTTTCAATGTCGTTGGCTGCAATCCTTATCTCGATATATTTGCCCGCCCTGACCTCCTCCACATTGCTGAAACCGAGCGTATGAAGGGCTCCCTTGATGGTCAGCCCCTGCGGATCGTTCACGGTCGGTTTTAGGGTTATATAGACTTTAGATAAATACATTTTTAAACGTCCTCCCTGTCAGCAGTGTGTAGGCCTCCCGGTAACGCTGTGTGGTTGCCTCGACCACATCTGCCGGCAGCGCCGGCACAGGCGCCTTCTGGTTCCATCCCGAGGCGATCAGCCAGTCCCGGACCGGCTGCTTATCGTAGCTCGGCTGGGATTTTCCAGGCTTGTAGTGGAGGGCGTCCCAGAACCTGCTTGAATCAGGCGTGAGTGCCTCATCTATCAGGATGAGCTCCTTGTCGTGGAAACCGAATTCGAATTTGGTATCCGCTATGATGATGCCGCGCTCAATTGCATACGAGCGTGCGAAATTGTAAAGCTCGAGGCTCTTTTGCTCAAGCCTGCGGGCTGTCTTTTCTCCCACCAGTTTGATCAGCTCCCCGGGAGTCATGGGAAGGTCATGCCCGGTATCCGCCTTGGTGGTGGGTGTGAACAGGGGTTCCGGCAATTCCTGGCTTTCCACCAGTCCCTTAGGCGCCTTTTGCCCGTTGATCGTCCCCTTTTTCTTGTACTCCGCCCAGGCCGAACCGGCAATATATCCGCGGACAACGCACTCCACCGGCACGCGTGCTGCTTTTAACACAATCATAGAGCGGCCCAGCACCAGTTCGGGCAGTGGTTTTTTCCAGGGGGAATACTTGAACAGCGCCCTGCGGCTTTCAACCGATTCAACCATGTGGTTGTGCACCAGGTGATAGGTTTTTGCGAACCAGAAAGCCGAGATCTGGTTTAGCACTATCCCCTTGTCGGGTATGCTGTTGGGCAGCACGAAATCGAATGCGGAGATGCGGTCGGTGGCCAGCATCAGGAGCTTATCCCCTGCCAGGTAGGTATCCCTGACCTTGCCTTTGCCATAGACGGGTAGCTTTAACGAGCTGTCCAATAAAATGTCCAAATTGAACTCCTATTTCTTAATCTGTGTCTTACGCGTTTTCTTGATTAAGCCCAGGCGCTCAAACACCGCGTCCGTATGCTTGAGGAAGCGCCGGTAATCGAACAGGGCCTCCAGTTCCCTGGTGTTGAGCTGTTCCGCAACGTCGGGATCCGATTTCAACAGTTTCAGGAAGGGCGTCCTGCTTTTCCATGCCTGCATGGCATTGCGCTGCGTAAGTTCGTAGGCTTTCTGGCGGCTGAGTCCCTTGTTTACCAGCGCAAGCATGACATGCTGTGAAAATACCAGCCCCTGCGTTATCTCGAGGTTGCGCTTCATATTATCGGGGTACACCTGCAGGCCCTTCATAACGCCGGTGAATATGCTCAAAATATAGTCGAGGGCAAGGCAGGAGTCCGGCAGGATAACGCGTTCATTGGATGAATGGCTGATGTCGCGCTCGTGCCAGAGCGCCATGTTCTCGAGCGCGGTAACGGAATGTCCCCTGATCAAACGTGCCAGTCCGCACACCCTCTCGCAAAGCTCGGGGTTGCGCTTGTGGGGCATGGCGGATGAACCGGTCTGCCCCTGTGAGAAGGGTTCCTCTGCCTCAAGGATTTCAGTCCGCTGCAGTGCCCTGATCTCGGTGGCAAACTTGTCGAGCGAGCCTGCTGTAATGGCAAGCGTGGTTATAAACTGGGCATGGCGGTCCCGCTGGATCACCTGGTTTGAGATAGGTGCGCTGGCCAGTCCCAGCGAGGCGCAGGCTTTGGCCTCGATATCGGGTGATACCGTGGCGTAGGTGCCTACCGCCCCGGATATCTTGCCCACGCTGATACATTTTTTAGCATCTTCCAGCCTGGCATGGTTGCGCTTCATCTCCTGCGCCCACAGGGCCATCTTGAGTCCGAACGTTATGGGCTCGGCATGCACGCCGTGTGTGCGCCCGATCATGATGGTGTCCTTGTTGGCCACAGCCCTGTCCTCCAGTACCTTGATCAGCGCATCCACATCCTCGAGCAGCAGGTCAACGGCCTCGCGGAGCTGCAATGCCTGCGCCGTGTCCATAATATCCGACGAGGTCAGTCCGAGGTGGATATAGCGTGAATCCTCCCCCACCGTTTCCCCCACGGCGTTAAGGAAAGCGGTTACGTCATGATGCGTTACCTTGAGTATCTCCGCCATGCGGTCGAAGTCAACCCTGGCCTTGCGTATGTTCGGCAGGGCTGATTTGGGTATGCGGCCGGCGTCGGCCCAGGCCTCGCAGACGGCGATCTCGACCTGCAGCCATTTATCGAACTTGTTTTTGTCCGACCAGATTTTTTTCATCTTCAGGCGGGAGTAGCGTTCAATCATATCTACCTGTCCTTACGCCTCAGCCAGTTTGCGCTTGTATTCTGCGAAAGATTTCTTGATATCGCCGTATTTTATGCCCAGGATCTGGGCGGCCAGCAGCGCGGCATTCTTAACGCCGGCCGCGCCTATGCCCGTGCAGGCAACCGGCACACCGCCCGGCATTTGCACGATCGAATAGAGCGAGTCCACGCCTTTCAAATCGCTGGTGGGCAGCGGCACTCCTATGACCGGCAGGGTGGTCCATGAAGCGATCACCCCGGGCAAATGGGCGGCGCTGCCTGCCGCGGCGATTATGACCTCGTAGCCTTTCGAACCTGCTTCAAGTGCATACTGTCGCACCTTATCCGGCTTGCGGTGGGCCGACAATATGGCCATTTCGTACTCTATCTTGAATTCTTTGAATATATCGAGGGCAGGCTGAATAAACTGTTCATCAGTCTTGCTCCCGATCACGATGCCAACCAGCGCCATCAATTCACCTCCCGTGCTGCAATATCCCTGCGGAAGTGGCAGCCCTCAAAATTGATATATGGCATATTGCGGTAAACTTTCTCCCGCGCCTCTTTCATGCTACTGCCTGTGGCAGTTACCGTCAGGACGCGTCCGCCGCCGGTGACGATGCCGCCATCCCCGCGCCTGGCGGCGCCCGCGTAAAACACGTTGACATCCTTTTCCAGACGGTCAGAAATGGTGATGGGGAAACCCGTGCGGTAATCGCCGGGGTATCCGCCCGATGACATGACCACGCCTGCGCAGGCGTCGCTGCTCCAGGCTATTTTCATCCGGTCAAGCTTTCCTTCTATGACTGATAGCATTATCTCTACCAGGTCGGACTCCAGCCGGGGCAATATCACCTGTGTTTCCGGATCGCCGAAGCGGGCATTAAACTCGAGCACCCTGGGGCCCTGCTGCGTCATGATGATGCCGGTATAGAGCACGCCTTTGTAGGGGGATCCCTCCCTATGCATGGCGGCGACAATGGGTTTAATAATATTCTCCACGACCTGGCCGGTCATAGCCTGGTCGAAAAAGCCTGGGGGGCTGTAGCTACCCATGCCGCCCGTATTGGGACCCTCGTCGCCATCGAAAACCCTTTTATAATCGCAGGCCGGCACCATGGGTATCACATTGACACCGTCGCAAAAGGCCAGCAGGCTCACCTCTTTGCCGAGCAGGCATTCCTCGATCACCACCCTGTCCCCGGCCGTCCCGAAGGCCCTATCCACCATTATCGAATGGAGAGCACCCAGCGCTTCCTCTGCGGTCATGGCAACGGTCACTCCCTTGCCGGCAGCCAGGCCGTCCGCCTTGACAACGATGGGAAGGGGCTGGCCCTCTATATACTTTTTGGCCTCGCTGTAGTTTGTAAAGGAGCTGCCCGCGGCGCAGGGTATGTTGTTTCTCTGCATGATATCGCGGGCGAAGGACTTGCTCGATTCGAGGCGCGCGGCAGCTTTGGACGGGCCGAAAACGGCTATGCCGGCCTGGTTGAAAAGGTCTGAAATGCCAGCCGCCAGGGGGGCTTCAGGGCCCACAACCGCCAATCCGATACCGAGCTGCCCTGCCTTCTTGATTATGGAGGGGATATCGTCCAAAGGTATGTCTATGTTGTCGGCCAGACTGCCCGTGCCGGCGTTTCCCGGCAGGGCATATATGCCATCGACGAGGGGGCTGCCGGCAATTTTCCATACCAGGGCATGCTCGCGTGCCCCGTTACCGATAACCAGAACCTTCAAGCCGGTGTCTCCACCAAAAATAACACTATGCAGTGATCTTTTTTACTATATTGCGCTTGCTGCTCTTGGTCTTGCCGCGGTTCTTTTTTGTGCCTTTTAGCTTAGGTTTATGTGCCATTTTCTCTCTACCTTAACTCGTTATTCAATTTTTCAGCCTGGACCGGGTCAAGCAATTTCAGCAGCTTTACAAGCCTGGCTGCATGCCCCTTTTTTTCCTCGAGTATCTGCTCGATGGTGTCCGCGGCATCTTCATTGTCGATCATCTCGACCTGTGCTTCATACTCGTTTATAGCTTTAAGCTCGGCTATCAGGTCATCGCGTATCATCTCGAGATCCATCGAGATTTCGAGCTCTTCTTCCTGCTCTTCAAACGGGTCAAATGTCATAGTATCCTCCGGACACAAAACGGCAAGGCGGTATAAATATGAAAATTATGCCTGTCGCTTTGTGAAACCGCTTAGAAGTATATATTTTCAGACGTTTAAAATCAAGGCAAAGGGGAAGTATCAGGCATTGCCGGCACAACTTTAAACAGTCCTTCACCCAGGGATTCCAACGCATCGGCGCTGTACCGTTCGATGTGCCCCTTGTCGCAGAGGGCTGCAAGCGCCGGGTCTATGGGTATCCTGGCCAGCAGGGGCGCTCCGGCCGCCTTTGCCATCTCCTCGCCGCGGCTCTTGCCGAATAACTCTATCTTTTTCTTGAGTTCGGGCACGTACAGGTAGCTCATGTTCTCGACCACGCCCATCACCTTTTTATCCATTTGAGCAGCCATCTTAATGGCCTTTTTAACTATCATAGTGGTGAGGTCCTGCGGTGTGAAGACGACAATGATGCCGTTGACCGGCAGCACCTGCAGGGCTGTCAGCGGCGCATCGGCCGTGCCCGGCGGGAGGTCAACCACCAGGAAATCAAGGTTGCCCCAGAGGACGTCCTCCCAGAACTGAGTAATAGCCCTGCCGATGAGCGGACCCCTCCAGATCACCGCGTCTTCCTCTTCGGGCAGGAAGAGGTTGATAGAGATGATCTCGATGCCGCCGGCGGACAGCACGGGCAGTATGCCGCTTTCGCTGCCGCGGGGGCGGGATGTTATGCCGAACATCCTGGGAATGCTGGGGCCCGTTATATCGGCGTCGAGTATCCCCACGCTGAAGCCGCGTGACCTCAGCAGCATGGCGGTCAGGGCCGTAACCAGCGACTTGCCCACCCCACCCTTGCCGCTCATCACGGCAATCACATTCTTGACGCGGTTTATCTCCGGCGGCCTTTTTTCAATAAAGGTGACCACAGTTTGCAGGCTGCTGTCCAGGTCTTTGACCACACTGGTACATTTTTCACGTATCCAGTTCCGGGCATTTTCGTCGAGGGCGGTGGAAGCCACCGTAATCTCCAGTTTATTGCCAGCCAGCGCCACCCCCTGCAGCAGGTTCATTTCCGCTAAGTTGCGCTGTATGCCGGGGACAAGCACATCTGCAAGCGCATCGGTTATATTTTTTTCGGTGATCAAGATAATCCTCCGGGTGAAAAAGATGCCTGTTTAATAATAATGATTTAGCAGGCCAGGGGCTAATCCGCGTTTGCAAGCCGCTGGATGGAGTTTCCTGGCATTTGGGTATTACCAGTTGTGAACTTAGAGATTGGACAAAAACGATATAAAGTGGCAAAGTGAATACGAAGTAACTATAATTCTAATTGTATTTGAGAGATCCAGTATATTCAGAAATGGAGACATAACATGGCGAAAGGGGGGTATGTAATATTAACCCTGGAATTCCACAAGGAAGGGAAGAAATGGGTAGCCCATTGCAAGGAATTGGGGACAGCTACATTCGGCTATACGTTAATTGACGCCGAAGAAAAGCTAAAGGAAGCGGTTTCGCTGCATCTGAACACGTTGGAAGACGTTGAGGAAAGAGAGAAGTTCTTCAAGAAACACGACATCAAATATCATTCACATAAACCGACTGCAAATGTTACTATATCGGCATCGATCAATGGCGATATTTTTATTAAACCTTTCGCCCTGGCGATGCCGCAACCCACTTTCGCCTGATGGGGAACCTGCCTGCAGTATCCGGTAAACAGCTAATTAAACTGTTGACGTCTGATGATTGGGTGGAAGGGAGAAAGGCCAGGCACGGGACCGCCCTCACAAAGAAATACGGGGATACCACCCGGGTGACCGTGGTGCCTAATAAAAAAGCTTCATTACCCGAAGGCACATTACGTGCCATTATCGGCCCCAAGCAGACCCAGCTCGGCAGTAAAGGATTGGAGAGGCTGATAAAGAAATACGGGCTAAAGTAGCACTCGGAATGGAACAAACAGAGAGGATTCAGGAAATCAGGAAATTGACAAATTACTAACGTATGATATTAAGCCCATCGCTGCGGATAATATCCATATGGAGTTGCGGCGCAGTCTGCTTTTGCTCAATGGCGGTAATGCGGGCCCGCATGATGTAGATCAGGGCCCGCACCATTATGAGGGTTATAACCTGTAGAACGATGCCTGCTATTTGAAGGGCACAAAGCCTCCTGTCATAACCGGCGGTACTGAAATTTTGCCCGTTATTATACAATTAGTAACCGACGCGGCAAGCAAGCGAGATTTTGCCTATAAAATCACCGGAGAGAAATGTTTTACATAATATGTGGTGATGACAGTTTCCGCTGCCACGACGCGTTGAACGAGGTCAAGGCCGGCCTGGGCAGCCCGGACATGGTGTCCATCAATACCACGGTACTGGACGGACGCAAGTTGACTACCAGGGCGCTGACCGACGTGTGCAGCGTAGTCCCCTTTATGTCTCCCAGCAGGCTGATAGTCGTGGAAGGGTTGCTCAGGCGTTTTCAGCCGGGGGACAGGCAGGCCAAAGCCGGCGGTGGGGATGAGGCCAACCAGGCGCTAAAAGAATGGCAAAACATAGCTGAATACATAAAACTGATGCCGCAGACAACGGTGCTGGTGCTCTTCGATTCCGACCTCGACCCCAAAGCCGGCAACCCCCTTGTTAAGTCGTTGCTCCCGGCGGCTGACCGCGTATTCCTGTTGAATGAAATAAAAGGGAAGGAACTTGCGGCCTGGATCAGGGATTTCACGGTTAAAAGCGGGGGCAGGATATCGGCAGGCGCCGTTGCCCTGCTGGCCGACTATATCGGGGGCGATTTGTGGTCGCTTACGGGTGAACTCAATAAGCTTATGACTTATTGCGAGGGACGTGAAATAGGCGACAGCGATGTCAGGGAGATATCCAGCTTCGCACGTGAGGAGAGCATCTTTGTGCTGGTTGACTCGGTGCTTGAGGGCAGGATCAAAGACGTTCAGTTTATGCTGCACCGCATGCTCAAATACGGCACAGCCCCGCAGCAGATATTGACCATGATCGACCGGCAGCTTGCCATCATCCTGAGGGTCAAAGAATTGAGCAACGGGAGCCAGCAGGAGATCCGGGAAAAGCTGGGGCTTCATCCCCGCTATCCCATTGACAAGACCCTGCGGCAGGCCAGGTCATTCACAATACCCAGGCTGCGCCGTGCCTTCCATTGCCTCCTGGACACTGATGTGGCCATCAAGACCGGCAAATACGAATCCGACCTGGCGTTGGACCTGCTCATTATCGACCTTTGCAAGCATTGATACGTCTATCTATCGACATTTGGCCGGTATTTGGCTAAAATTGGGTTGAGGAAACGAGGCAATACCGCGTATGAGCAGAGTACTGGCTATTATCTTAGCGGGTGGCGCAAGCGAGAGGCTGAGCATCTTGGCCGATGAGCGCGCCAAGCCGGCCGTGCCCTTCGGCGGCAAATACCGCATTATCGATTTTACCCTCAGCAATTGTGCCAATTCGGGTATCTATAACGTGGCCGTATTGACGCAGTTTAACCCGCGGTCGCTGGCCAGGCACGTGGGTGTGGGCAGGCCCTGGGACATGGACCGCGAACTGGGTGGCGCAGTGCTGCTGCAGCCTTTCCTCAGCCGTCAGCAAAGGACCTGGTACAAGGGGACTGCCGACGCCGTTTATCAGAACCTTTACTACATTATCGACCAGCGTGTTGATGAGATACTGGTGCTGTCCGCCGACCATATTTACAGCATGCGCTACGACCAGATGCTGACCTCCCACCGCAACCGGCACGCCGATGTGAGCGTGGCGGTTTACGAGGTGCCCCCCCAGGAAGATACTTCGAGGTTCGGCATTATAACGCTGGACCACAACGAACGCATCGTGAATTTTGAGGAGAAACCCAAAGCAGCCAAGAGCAGGCTGGCCTCAATGGGTATATATATCTTCAATAAAAAGGTGCTGGTTGACGCCCTGGAGGAAATGGCAAGCAGGCAGGACGGCTTCGATTTCGGGCATGATGTGCTGCCCAACCTTATCAGCAAATACGAGGTTTACGGGTTCCGCTTCCACGGATACTGGCGGGACGTGGGAACCGTGGATGCCTACTGGCAGGCCAATATGGACCTGATCGTGGATTTGCCGGAACTAAACCTCTACAACCCCGAGAACGAGGTGAGGACCATTACCCAGGGATATCCTCCCGTCAAGCTGGGACCGCATGCCAGGGTGAGCAGGGCGCTTATCTGCAACGGCGCCATCGTCAACGGCACCGTGATCGAATCTATCATCTCACCGCGGGTGTTCATCGAGGAAGGAGCAATCGTCAGGAACTCAATCATCTTCGAGGACACCACCATCGGACGGGATACCGTTATTGAGAAAAGCGTCATAGACAAGCAAGTCTGGATCAGCCGGGGATGCTATATCGGGGCAGGGGAGGATTTAACCCCCAACAAGGAGGAGCCGGACCATCTCAATACCGGCATAACCGTGGTCGGCAAGGGCACGAGGATACCGTCCGACATTATTATCGGCAAGAACTGCAAGATCGAACCCTGGGTGGAAGCCACCGATTTCCTCTCCAAGACGGTGGAGAGCGGCGAAACAATCAAAGGCAAGAGCCAGCGCAAATACCAGGTTTGATAAAACCCCGGCTCGCCGGAAACGGCAGAAAAAAAGTCCCCGCAACACAATAGATTATGAAAATACTTTTTGCGGCCGCTGAGATTGCCCCCCTTACCAAGGTGGGCGGGCTGGCGGATGTCATCAGGTCTTTGCCGGCGGAACTTGTGAAGATGGGACACCAGGCCCGCGTGATTGTGCCTAAATACGGCTTCGTGGATTACTCCGCCTATGAAAGCGTAACCGTTGTGCGTGACCTGACCGTTTTCTCCCTCTCGGAATACAGGAAGGTTACACTGGAGCAGATAGCTCTCGACGGGGTCCAGGTTTACCTGCTGTCCAGCGATATTTTTTCAGATTCTGTCGGGGTTTACGGCAGCGACGAGGTCGAAAAGTTCTGGGTTTTCTGCGACTGCGTCAGCCAGGCGCTGCCTTACCTTGGATGGAAGCCCGAGATTGTCCACTGCCACGACTGGCACACCGCCCTGCTTCCCCTACTGCTGAGGATCGGCCATTCCGATTGCCGCACGGTTTTCACCATCCATAATATGAAGTACCAGGGAAATTTCGATGAGCGCATGCTGCAGAGGTCGGGTATCGGACAATACTGGTTCGGCCGGGTGGCCGGACCGGCGGACCTGCCCTGGAATTTTATGCTGCAGGGCATACTCTGGTCCCACGTAATCAATGCCGTCAGCGAAAATTTTGCCCGCGAGATCCTGACCGCGGAATATGGTTGCGGGATGCAGTCGTTCATCGATTTCCGCAAAGGCAGCCTGTTCGGCATCGTCAACGGCGTGGGATATGATGAATACGACCCCGCCACCGACCGCTTGATCGCGGCCAATTACACAGCCGCGGATACCGCCGGCAAGGCTGCCAACTCAGTCAAACTGCACGGGATAGCCGGCTGGAAGGTGCGCACAGATACTCCCCTCATCGGGATGGTCTCCAGGTTGGATGAGCAAAAAGGCATGGACATCATTATCAACGCCGTTCCCGATGTTATTAAATCTACGGGCGCGCAGTTCATCGTCCTGGGACGCGGAAAAGAGTATTACGAGGAGGCGCTGCTGCGGCTTGAGTCCAAATACCCGGGCAATGTCAGGGCCTATATCACCTACGACAACGCTAAGGCGCACCTGGTTTATGCAGGGTGCGACCTCTTCCTCATGCCATCGCTGTGGGAGCCGTGCGGGCTGGGACAGATGATCGCCATGCGCTACGGGACCCTGCCCATAGTGCGCAATACCGGTGGCCTGGCCGACACGGTGAGTAACCTGGGCAGCGACCTCGCGCAGGGCTCGGGCTTTGTCTTCACGGAGTACTCTTCAAAAGCGCTGGCTTTCACGCTTAAGAAGGCGGTGGAGGCGTTCAAGGATAAGGCCGCCTGGCAGGGGGCGGTGAAGCGGGTGATGGAACTTGATTTCAGCTGGCAGGCGCCGGCTCAGCGGTACGAGGCCCTCTACGGCAGGGCGCTGGAGTTAAAGGCAGATGGCCCGCTCTGATAGGCCTGTTGTCGCCGTGGATATCGGCGGCACCAAGATAATCACTGCTGTTTTTGACGGGGACGGCGCAATGCTGTCCAGGATTTACTGCCTCACCCTTGCCCACGAGGGACCCGCCAAAGTGATCAGGCGTCTCAATGAGACTATCGTCCGGACCATTGAAAAAGCGGGACTTAAAAAAAGCCAGGTCGGCGGTATAGGCGTGGCAGCCGCGGCCATAATCGATATCAACAGGGGATTGGTGACCGAGGCGCCCAACCTCCCTCGCTGGCGCAATGTCCCGCTGCCAGACCTTATCGCCCGGGAGTTTAACCTGCCCGTTTTCCTGCTGAATGATGCCAGCGCCGCCGCCCTGGGCGAGCACAGGCACGGCGCCGGCAGGGGCTTGAATAATCTGATTTACATAACGGTCAGCACCGGCATTGGGGGTGGAATAATTATGGGCGGGGAGCTGTATAACGGCACCGACGGCTGCGCGGCTGAGATAGGGCACATGGTTATCATGGTTGACGGCCCTGCCTGCAACTGCGGCCGCAGGGGTTGCCTGGAATCCCTTGCCTCAGGCACCGCCATAGGTCGTATGGCGCGGGAACGGCTCGCGCACGGGGAAAAAAGCATCATGCGCGCGCTGGCCGGCAATGTTATTGAAGATGTCACCTCTAAAACCGTGGCCCGGGCGGCCAGGAAGGGGGACTTGCCGGCTATTGATGTAATTCGCACAGCGGCCGGCTACCTGGGGGTCGGGCTGGCAAACCTGGTAAATATTCTCAACCCGCAGATTATTATAATCGGGGGCGGCGTTTCCAGCATGGGCGCCATGCTGCTGGGACCGGCCAGGAAATCCATGAAGGCGCATGCTTTCAAACTGCCGGCTAATACCGTGCGCATTGTCCGTCCGGCGCTGGGCACGGATGCCGGGCTTGCCGGCGCAGCCGAGTGGGCAAGGCGGGAAGGGAGGTTAACGGCATGATTTACTGGGCGCCTCTATTTCACTTCTACCAGCCGCCCACGCAGGTACCCGAGATATTGATGAAGGTGGCTAACGAGTCATACCGCCCGGTGCTGGAGGTGTTTGAAGAATACCCCCGAGCCAGGGCTACCTTCAATATCAACGGCGCGCTCACGGAGATGCTCGGGCTGTACGGCTATACCGATGTGCTTAACGGCATGCGCAGGCTGGCCGAGAGGGGCCAGGTCGAGTTCACCGGCTCGGGAAAATACCACCCCATCCTGCCCCTCATACCCGCCGACGAGGTAGCCAGGCAGATTATGCTTAACCACACTACCAACCGGCAATACCTGGGTGAAGCATACCAGCCGAGGGGTTTTTTTCCGCCCGAGATGTGCTACTCCAAAGACATCGCTGAACCGGTCAGCCTGTCGCGCCATGAATGGATCATAGTCAGCGGCATCGCCTGCCCGCAGGGTTGGCCCATGGATATCGTCCACCGCGTGGATTACGCCGGCCAGCCGTTAGCCGTGTTTTTCCGCGACGATATCCTCAGCAACAAGATCAGTTTTAAGGACGTGGACGGCCAGGGATTCATCGGGCATTTAAAACAAATGCACCAGGGCGAGGGCGATATTTACGTCATAACTGCCATGGATGCCGAGACATTCGGGCACCATATACAGCACTGGGACAGGCTTTTCCTCTCCCAGGTTTACCAGACTCTGGTGCCCGCCCGGGATGACCAGGCGGCCATGCCCGAGCCAAAACCGCTGGCCGGACAGCACCGCAAATTATTTGAGTACGAGAAGTCGCAGGATGCCGGGGAGATAAAAATAGTCACCATCAGCCAGTTGCTGGATATCTTCCCCGCCGGTCAGAAGATAAGCCCCAGGCCCTCCTCATGGAGCACCTCGGTCGGGGATATCCAGGCGGGAAACTATTATCCGCTGTGGAAGGATAATAACAACGCGGTGCATAGCATGCAGTGGGAGCACCTGGAGATAGCCATCAGGGTGGCGCACAAGGCTATTGAAGTTGCGGACAACCCTGACAGCCTTGTTTATGCCGATATAGCCAGGAAAACACTGGACCGCGCGCTTCATAGCTGCCAGTTCTGGTGGGCCAGCAGGAAGCCCATGTGGGATATCAATATGATAGACAGGGGCCTGGCCCTGCAGCGTGAAGTGCTGCTGAACTCCCTCAAAACTATAAACCTGAGTGGATGCAGCCAGGATATAAAGAAGGAAAATTATTATCATGTAGTAGCAGCACGGCACGTGTTTGACCGTATCACAGAAAGCCTTTTTATGGATTAGTTGAAAGCCGGTGAGAGTGCCGTAATTGACGGAGGATTAATTATATGAAATCCCGGGAGCTTATTGGAAAAGAGGTCATCGACGCCTCCGCGCGCAATGTAGGCAGGGTGAAAGAGGTTGAGATTGACCTTCTGAAATGGAATGTGACGGGCATAATCGTAACAACCGGATTCATGCGTTCCAGGACCGTGCCGCCGGGCGATATCGACAAGGTTGGCGACAAGATAGTGCTGAAAGTGGCCGCTGATAAGATACAAAAGGCCTGATCGCAGGGGTACATATTTGAAGCGCATATTTCTGGGACTGGCCATTCACAACCACCAGCCTCTCGGCAACTTCCCATGGGTTTTTGAGGATGCTTACCGGCGGGGCTATTTGCCCATGCTCGAGGCGTTGGGACGGCATCCCTCTATCAGCGTTTCACTGCATTACAGCGGCTGCCTGCTCGATTGGCTATCGGATGAACACCCCGAATTTTTCAAACTGCTGTCCAGGTTGATCTCCCGTGAGCAGGTGGAGATGATGGGCGGTGGATACTACGAGCCCATCCTGCCCATGATACCGGACGCCGATAAAGCCGGGCAGGTCGGCAGGATGAGCGAATATATCTGGCAGCAATTTGGCCGCCGTCCCCGCGGACTGTGGCTGGCCGAGCGCGTTTGGGAGCCTTCGCTGGCCATGCCGCTGGCCGACGCCGGAATCGACTGGACGCTGGTGGACGACACGGCCTTTAAGATGGTGGGCAGGGACGACCGCGACCTCTTCGGCTATTTCAAAACGGAGGAGCAGGGAAAGTATCTTAAGGTCTTCCCCATCAGCAAGTACCTGCGCTATGCCATACCCTGGCATAAGGTGGATGACGTTATCGGCTATTTGAGGGAGAACGCGTCGGAAAGCGGGGATAAAATAGCCGTGCTGGGTGACGACGGCGAGAAATTCGGCATCTGGCCGCAGACATTTGACCTCTGCTGGGAGGAACAGTGGGTGGATCGCTTCTTTACTGCAATTGAGGAGAATGCAGAGTGGTTGACCACGATAAAATTGGGCGACTATGCGCAAAGATATGCGGCGGCCGGACGTGTTTACCTGCCCTGCGCATCTTATGACGAGATGCTGGAATGGTCGCTGCCGGCGGACCTGTCCCAGCAATACAAGGAGTTGAAGCTCAGTGTGTACAAGGGGGAACATGCGGGCGTCCTTAGCCACATGTTCAGCGGATTCTGGCGTAATTTCCTGGTCAGGTACCCCGAGATAAACCGCATGCAAAAAAAGATGCTCGCCGTCAGCGCCCGGGTACACCGGGCGCACGCAGTAAATGAAGCCGGTTGCGGGGTTGAGCATCTATGGAAGGCACAGTGCAACTGTCCCTACTGGCACGGCGTGTTCGGCGGCATCTATTTGACTGATATACGGGCGGCAACCTTCACCAACCTGATCAAGGCCGAGAACTGTGCCGATGCGGCGCTGCAGCTTCATGGCCCGGGATACCGCTGGCAGCAGGTGGATTTCGACGGCGACGGCGCTGAAGAGATAATAATCGAAGGCAAAGATCTCAACCTCTACCTCAGTCCCGCGGAAGGCGGCAGCATATTTGAGTGGGACCTGCGCGGGCATGCCTTCAACGTGCTCAGCAGCGTGTCACGCAAACCGGAGGCTTACCATATTGAGCTTGCCGCGGGTGAAAAGTCCACGCAGGAACCGGGGGACGGGGTGCACAGCATACACGATGGGGTGAAGATCAAGGACAGGGACGTCGCGGACTGGTTGATCTATGATACGCTGCCGCGCTCCAGCCTGTCCGACCGATTTTTGCATAGCGGGGTGTTGCTGCAGGATTACCGCAAGAACGCCTTTGAGGAGCGGGGGGATTTCGCCGGCCGGTCCTATAATTGCCGGGTGGTATCCGGCGCCGATGCCCTGCAGGTTAATATGGAGAGGGAGGGTACCCTGCTTTCCTCTCATGGCCAGTGTAACCTTATCCTGGAAAAGAGCGTCTCGCTGGCGCGCAACGATGGCAGCCTTTATATCGGTTACAGGTTTGTCAATGCCGGCGATAAGGCGATCGGCGTGATTTTTGCAGGCGAGTGGAATATCAACCTGCTGGGAGGTGGCCGTAACGAGGCCGCCTATTATCATGTTGATGGCAGGGATATCGGGGACACGCACCTTGATTCCAGCGGCGAGATTACGGGCATCGCGCGGCTCATCATGGGCAACCGCCACCTGGGCATCGAACTTGAATTGGAGCTTGACCGTCCGTTGACCGTCTGGCGCTACCCGGTGGAGAGCGTGTCCAATTCCGAGGGCGGCCTGGAAAAGATTTACCAGTGCAGTTGCGTGGTGATATTGCTGCCGTTGAATTTGGAACCCGGCCAGGCGGCGTCCTTCAGCTACAATTGGCGGGTGGTGAAATGACGGGTAAGGATGATTCGCTCACGCCGCTGAGGAAGCAGTACCTGCGCATCAAGCAGAAATACCCCGGCGCAATCGTCTTTTTCCGTTTGGGCGATTTCTACGAGACCTTTGACGAGGACGCCAGGGTTACGTCACGCGAACTTGAGATAGTGCTGACCTCGAGGGAGATGGGCAAGGGGGTAAAAGTGCCCCTGGCCGGCATACCCTACCATGCGCTGGAGAATTACCTGGCGCGCCTGATCAGCCGTGGCTATAAGGTGGCTATCTGCGAGCAGTTGACTCCCCCGGGCAAGGGACTGGTAGAGCGGGACGTGATACGGGTGGTTACGCCGGGCACCCTGATAGAGCCGGGTTTGCTGGCTGAGAAGAGCAACAACTACCTGGTCAGCCTGTTTATTTACAAAGGGCAGGCGGGAATTGCATATGCCGATATCACCACCGGCGAGTTTGCCGTGACGCAGGTGGCACGTGAGCAGGCTGCCGACGAGATAGCCAGGCTTAACCCGGCCGAGATCATCGTGCCCGTATCCTCGGAGTATGTTGAAATCAGCGCTTTCCGCAATATAAGCGGGGTGGAGGCTTATTTCTTTGAGCAGGGGACGGCCAGGCAATCGCTGCTGGAGCTTTTCTCCGCCTCCTCCCTGGAGGGTTACGGCTGTGAAGGCCTGCCGCTGGCGGTGGGTGCGGCTGGCGCAGTCGTAGCTTATTTGCGGGAGAACCAGAAAGCGGCGCTGGCACTGCTCAACCGGCTTTCAACATATTCTACACAGTCTTTCATGACGCTCGATATGCAGACTATACGTAATCTGGAATTGTACAGCAGCCTGCGCTGGGGCACGGCGCAGGGGTCGCTGCTGTCCGTTATAGATATAACCAGGACGTCTATGGGCGGACGCCTGCTCAAGAAATTCATCGGCCAGCCGCTGCTTGAACTTGAGGCACTGGACCTGCGCCAGCAGGCCGTGGAGTGGTTCTTCAGGGATACCATCCTGCGCGGCACGGTCATCTCGCTGCTGACCGACCTGCCCGACATTGAGCGCATTATCAACCGGGTGCGCAGCGGCAGCGCCCTGCCGCGTGAACTGGTGGCGCTCAAAACGGGCCTGGAGAAATTGGCTTCCATCCAGTCTTCCCTGTCTGACGTTAGCCTGCCTTCCCAGCTCAGGGACGGCCTCAAGCCCTGCCCGGACGCGGTTGAGTTAATCTCCGTGTCCATCGCCGACCATCCTGCTTCCAACTTCGATCATGGAGGGGTGATCAGGAAGGGCTTCTCGCAGGAACTGGACAAGGTGCGGGCCATGGCCTCCGATGCCAAGCAATTTTTAGCCGGCCTGGAAAAGGCGGAGCGCGAGCGCACCGGCATAAAATCCCTCAAACTGGGCTATAACCGGGTATTCGGTTATTACATAGAGGTGTCGCAGTCCCATCTGAGCGCCGTGCCCGCCGACTATATCCGCAAGCAGACCCTCGCTAACGGCGAGCGCTATTACACCCCGCAGCTCAAGGAATATGAGTCCCTCATTCTCAACGCCCAGGAGAGGATGATTGAGATGGAGAAGGCCATATTCGGGCAGGTGTGCCGGCAGATCGACGGCCATGGCGACATAATTTTGCAGTCGGGCAGGGCACTGGCGCGGGTGGACGTTTACTCGTGCCTTGCCGAGGTGGCGGTGCGCAACAATTACGTGAAGCCCGTTTTAAATGATGGGGACGGCATAATGATCAGGGGCGGCCGGCATCCTGTTGTTGAGAGCGCGCTGGGCAGTGGGGCCTTTATTCCCAACGATACCTCGCTTTCTAACGGGGACAACCAGTTGATCGTGCTGACCGGTCCTAACATGGCGGGCAAGTCAACCTATCTCAAACAGGTAGCGCTGATCGTTCTGCTGGCCCAGACAGGGAGCTATGTGCCGGCGGATGAGGCAGTCATCGGCATCGTTGACCGCATATTCACGCGCATCGGCGCGCAGGAGGATATCGCCGCCGGGCAGTCCACCTTCATGGTGGAGATGATCGAGGTTGCCAACATACTCAATAATGCTACCTTGCGGTCTCTGCTGATATTGGACGAGGTGGGACGGGGCACCAGCACCTACGACGGCCTTTCCATAGCCTGGGCGGTCATCGAGCATATACACAATCATACGAAATTAAGGTCGAAGACCCTTTTTGCCACCCATTATCATGAGCTGGTCGAACTGGCGGGATCGCTGCCGCGCGTGCGGAATTGCAGTATGGCTGTCAGCGAGGAGAAAGGCAAGGTGATTTTCCTGCGCAAAGTCGTGCCCGGCGGGGCCGACCGCAGCTACGGCATACACGTGGCTCAGCTGGCCGGCCTGCCCAAAGCCGTGATACACCGCGCGCAGGAGATATTGCAGCGGCTTGAAGAGGAGCAGTCCGGGCGCAGGAACGGCACAGGCAAGGAGCCCGTGGACACTCAATCTTGGCAGCTATCCATCTTCGGGCAGTCCTCTGAACTTGAGGCCGAACTGAAAAAGCTGGATATCGACTCCATGTCGCCCATCGAGGCCATCAACAAGCTGTATGAGTTGAAGAAGAAGGCAGGGCAGGATTAGTCCGTATCTGTGACACGCACTAAAAAAATAGCAGTCCCCGCCGAAAAGTGATATAGTCATAATCCCATGAAAGAGAAAATTGAAGAGATCAAGCAGGGCACCGTTACTTCGCCGCAGGGCTTCGTAGCCGGCGCCGTTGAGGCCGCAATCAAATACAAGGGACGGCTGGACCTTGGCATACTTTATTCCGAGGCGCCCGCCCTTTCCGCCGCGGTCTTCACCAAAAACAGGGTCAAGGCTGCACCCATCCTCATCAGCATGAAAAATAACGGCAAGCACAGGGTGCGTGCCGTGGTGGTGAATTCAGGCTGCGCCAACGCCTGCACGGGTGATAAAGGTCTGCAGGATGCTGCCGACATGGCCGCTGTTACCGCAAAGAAGTTGGGTATCAGGGCCGACCAGGTAATGGTAGCCAGCACAGGTGTAATAGGCGCCATCCTGCCCGCCGACAGGATCCAGGCGGGCATCGGCAAAATCGAGTTGCTAAAGGATGGCGGACATAAACTGGCCAGGGCCATCATGACCACGGATACCCGTCCCAAGGAGATCGCGGTCAGGGTCATGGATGATAGCGGGCATTATACAATCGGCGGAATAGCCAAGGGCGCAGGCATGATCCATCCGGATATGGCCACATTGCTCAGTTTTTTAACTACCGACGCCAGGGTGGAGGCCGCATTCCTTACCCGGGCGCTCAAAGCCGCTGTCAACGACAGCTTTAATATGCTTACCATAGACGGCGACACCAGCACCAATGACATGGTATCCATCATGGCTAATGGCAGGGCCGGCAACGAGACAATCACAGCAAAAAATGGCAAAATGTTCAGGGAAGCCCTGGGCATGGTTTGCCGCTACTTAGCCTACAGTGTCGCTGCCGATGGCGAGGGCGCCACCAGGCTGATCGAGGTGTTCGTAGAGGGCGCGAAGAGCAGGTCCCAGGCCAGGAAGGTGGCCAGGCTGATCGCCGCGTCGTCGCTGGTGAAATCGGCCGTGCATGGCAACGATCCCAACTGGGGCAGGGTTGTGGCCGTCCTGGGGCGCAGCGGCGCCGTTATGGACGAGGCAACGCTGGACGTTTACCTGCAGGGAGAACAGGTCATGCGCTCGGGCAGTCCGCTGCCCTTTGAAAAAGATAAGCTCAGCCGCCGCATGAAGGCTGACGTAGTCACCATCAAAGTTTGCCTGAATATGGGGGCGGGAAATGCAGCCGCCTGGGGATGCGACCTCTCTCAAGAGTATGTTACTATAAATAGCGAATACACCACCTGACCCGTCCCTGGATTGCACATGTTAAGATCAAAAATCATAGTGGTTAAGATCGGCGGCAGCACCCTCGGCCATCACGATACCACGATGGAAGACCTCGTAACCCTCCAGAAAAAAAGGGTACCTGTGGTAGTTGTGCACGGGGGAGGCAACGCTGTAACGGACTGGCTGAGCAGGCTGCACATCTCCACACGCTTCGTACAGGGACTGCGCGTGACGGACGAAGACACTTTGAAAGTCGTCACGGCTGTGCTGGCCGGCCTGATCAACAAGGAATTGGTCTCGGAGATATGCCGCCTGGGCGGCAAGGCGGTGGGCATCAGCGGCGTTGACGGCGCGATCGCCCTGGGCAGGAACAGGAACCGTGAACTGGGATTGACGGCCGAGGAGTTGAGCATAAATCCCCGGCTGCTCAGGGTGCTGCTCAACAGCGGCTACATGCCTGTCATAGCGCCTGTCTGCCTGAATGCCGCACCCGGCGACAGGGATGACAATGACCTGCTCAACGTCAACGGCGATACCATAGCCGCCGAGATCGCCGCCGCACTGGACGCCCGCAAGCTGATCTTCCTGACCGACGTGCCGGGAATATACGATGAATCCAGGCAGGTCATAACGCATATCGATGTCGGAGGAGCCAGGAATATGATCGAGAGCGGGACCGCCTCGGGTGGCATGGTGGCCAAGCTTGAGGCCGGCATGATCGCCGCCCGCAAGGTGTCACTCACCCGCATCATAGACGGGCGGGTGGGACATGCGCTGATCGACGAAATTGAAGGAAAAGGAAAGGGCACAACAATTGTCAACCGAAAATAAGAACTGGCAGGAACTGGAAAAGAAAGTTTACATGCAGTTGGCCAAACGCTGGCCGGTCACCATCGTGCGCGGCAAAGGGATGAAGGTCTGGGATGACACGGGCAGGGAATACCTGGACTTCGTGGCCGGCATCGCGGTTACCAGCCTCGGGCATTGCCACCCTGTGATCGTAAAAGCTCTGGCGCGTCAGGCCAAAACGCTGATCCAGATGTCCAATATGTATTACACGGTACCCCAGTTGCAGTTGTCGGAACTGCTGGTCAGGACCAGTTGCCTTGACCGGGTCTTTATCGGCAACAGTGGAGCGGAGGCCAACGAGGGGGCCATCAAGCTGGCACGCCGTTACGGCAAGCTCAAACTGGATGGCGCCTACGAGATTATCACGGCCAACGAATCGTTCCACGGCAGGACGCTGGCCACCACGGCGGCGACGGGGCAGAACCAGTTCCAGGAGCCTTACACCCCCCTGCCGACCGGATTTGTCAACGTCGCATACAACGATATAGAGGCCATCAAGGCTGCCACCAATAAACTGACCTGCGCGGTCATGATGGAACCCATACAGGGCGAGGGCGGGGTCAACATGCCGGCGGATGATTACCTGAAAAAAGTGCGTGCCTGGTGCGATGAGAAGGGCCTGCTGCTCATCTTAGACGAGGTACAGACCGGCATCGGCCGCACGGGAACCCTTTACGCATACCAGTATTACGGCGCGGAGCCTGATATCATGACCCTGGCCAAGGGGTTGGGCGGCGGTGTGCCAATCGGCGCTTTTTTGGCTAAGGAGAAGGCCTGCGTTTTTAAAATCGGCGAGCACGGCACCACCTTCGGGGGCAATCCATTGGTCTGCGCTACGGCCTTTGACGTGCTCAACTACATCATACGCAATGATATAGCCGGTCATGCAGGCCGCATGGGTGAGTATCTCTGCAACGGCCTGAGGGGGCTGGCTGCCCGATATAAGGTGATCAAAGAGGTGCGGGGAAAGGGGTTGCTGGTGGCGCTGCAGTTCAACGAAAATATTGCCGAACCTGTGGTGCAGGCCTGCCTGGAACGGGGCATAATAATGAACAAGGCAAAGCCGGACGTGGCGCGCTTTATCCCGCCGCTGATCGTAAAAGAGAAAGACATCGACCGGGCATTGGAAGTGCTCGGCAAAGTATTGAAAGAGAGGCAATAAGATGGCAAGAAAAGGTAAAGAAAAGGTAATCCTGGCCTACAGTGGTGGGTTGGATACGTCGGTCGCCATCAAGTGGCTTGCTGATAACTACAAGATGGATGTTATCACGCTTTGCGTCAACATCGGCGGCGTGAAGGATGTGGAAGGCATCAGGCAGAAGGCCTTGAAGCTGGGAGCGGTGAAATCCTTCGCTGTTGACGCCAGGGATGAATTTGTAGACGATTATGTTTTCAAAGCCATTAAAGCCGACGCGCTTTACGAGGGACAATACCCGCTGGCCACAGCGCTGGGACGTCCCCTCATGGCCAAGCTGCTTGTGGACTTAGCCCACATGGAGGACGCCTCTGCCGTAGCGCACGGGTCAACGGGCAAAGGCAATGACCAGGTGCGTTTCGACGTCAGCGTGCTGGCGCTCGGCCCTGAGCTTAAAATCATCGCCCCGGCGCGCGAATGGGGCATGACCAGGGACGAAACCATTGAATACGCGCACAAGTATAAGATACCCGTGCCGGTCAAGGTTTCCCGGCCCTATTCCATAGATGAAAATCCCTGGGGCCGCAGCATCGAGTGCGGCATACTTGAAGACCCCTGGAAGGAGCCGCCCGAGGATATCTACGAGTGGACCAAATCCCCTTCCGACGCGCCGGACAGGGCAGAATATGTGGAGTTAGGCTTTGAGGAGGGGGTGCCCGTAAGCCTAAATGGCAAGAAAATGGAGGGCCTGGCCCTCATCGAAAAACTCAACCTGATGGCCGGGCGCAACGGCATAGGCAGGATCGACCACATGGAAAGCCGCCTGGTGGGCATAAAGTCCCGCGAAAACTACGAGGCGCCGGCCGCCATAGTCATACTGAGGTCCCACCTCGCCCTGGAAGCCATGACGCTGACCAAGCACCAACTCAGGTTCAAGGAGGGGGTGGCGCAGGAATATTCAGACATCATCTATAATGGCCTGTGGTTCTCCAAGCACCGCGAGGACCTGGATGCCTATATCGACAGCTCTCAGAGGTACGTATCGGGCACGGTCAGGGTCAAGATGCACAGGGGCAACTGCGTCGTCGTGGGGCGCAAGTCGCCTCACTCGCTTTACAGCTTCCAGTTGGCCACCTACGACCGCGGAGACCTTTTCGACCAGAGTGATTCGGCTGGCTTTATCCGCATCTGGGGCCTGCCGCTCAAGATACAGGCGCAGGCGCAGATCATAGAATTGATTACGCCCAAGGGCGGCAAAAAGGGCAAAAAGAAGAAATAGAGGTACACCTGGAGAAGGATGGGAGTAAAAAAAGAGGCAAGGTTAAGGGGCAGGTTCAAAGAGGATATCAGCGAGGCTGTCCAGCGTTACCTGGCGTCGGCGCCTTATGACTGGCGGCTGTACAGGCATGACATAGAGGGGAGCCTGGTGCATGCAGAGATGCTGGCACGCCAGGGTATCATCCCCCGCGCCGATTACGTAAAGATCAAAGACGGGCTGCATGCCATACTCAAGGAGATAGAAGGCGGCCGCTTCCAGTTCAAGCTCGAACTGGAAGATATCCACATGAATATCGAGAGCCGCCTCTTCGACCTGATCGGTGAGACGGCGGGAAAGCTGCACACAGCCAGGTCGCGCAATGACCAGGTGGCCCTCGACATGCGGCTCTTCGCCAGGGAGGCTGCCGGGAAGGTGGTAGCGGCCCTGCAGGGATTCAATTCAGTATTGGTGGAGATCGCCGAGAAAAACATCAGGGTCGTCATGCCGGGATACACCCACCTGCAGCAGGCGCAGCCTGTGCTTTTTTCCCATCACGTCCTGGCCTATTTCCAGATGTTCAGCCGGGATATATCCAGGTTTGAAAGCTGTCTCAGCCGCATCAATATCATGCCCCTGGGCAGCGGTGCGCTGGCCGGTTTGCCCTACCCGGTGGATAGGGAATTCGTGGCCGGGAAGCTGGGATTTGATGACGTCAGCGCCAACAGCATTGACGCAGTCTCGGACCGCGATTTTATCATCGAGTTCGAGGCGGCATCCGCCATAGCCATGATGCACCTGTCGCGGCTGGCCGAGGAAATAATAATCTGGTCAACCGCCGAGTTCGCATTCATCGAGATAGGCGATGCTTATTCCACCAGCAGCAGCATCATGCCTCAAAAGAAAAACCCGGATACGGCTGAACTTGCCAGGGGCAAGGCCGGCCGCGTTTACGGCCACCTGGTAGCCATGCTGACCGTAATGAAGGGGCTGCCGCTGGCCTACAACCGTGACATGCAGGAGGATAAGGAGGGGTTTTTCGATACCGTGGACACGCTTGTTTCCAGCATAGATATTATGTGCGGGCTGGTGGCGTCAACCAAAATAAACGCTGCCAGGATGAGATATTCAATGCAGAGCTATATCCTGGCCACCGACGTCGCCGATTACTTAGTAGGCAAAGGGCTGTCATTCCGTGAGGCGCACGATGTGGTGAGCAGGGTTGTTTCCTACGCCGTTGACAATAACAGGGAACTGAACGAACTGGATATCAAGGAATACAAGGTATTCTCGGAAATGTTTGACAGGGACGTGCTGGCCATTACCCTGCAAAAATCGGTCGAGGCAAGGTCATCGCAGGGTGGCACAGCTACGGCCGAGGTAAAGAAGAGCATCGAAAGCGCAAAAGTTACCGTCAACGGGTATGGAAAGCAATAAAATTAAGATAGCCCCCTCTATCCTTTCGGCCGATTTCAGCCGCCTGGGGGAACAGGTGCGTGAGGCCGTCGATGCCGGGGCGGATTACATCCATGTGGACGTCATGGACGGCCATTTCGTGCCCAACATCTCGATCGGCCTGCCAGTAGTGGAATCGCTGCGCAGGATCACCGGCATTCCCTTAGACGTCCATCTTATGATAGAGAAACCTGAATTGTATATCGAGAGGTTCGCCGCTGCGGGCGCCGATATACTTACGCTGCATGTCGAAGCATGCACGCATCTTGACAGCGCCGTAAATGCCATTAAAAAGCTCGGGTTAAAGGCCGGCGTTTCGCTCAACCCTGCCACCCCGCTGTCATCGCTGGACGAGGTTTTGTCCATGGCTGACCTGCTGCTGGTGATGACAGTTAACCCCGGTTTCGGCGGCCAGGAATTCATCATGGGCATGGTGGATAAAATAGTCAGGCTGAAGCAAATAATCTATAATAGAAAATCCGGCGCTGAACTCGAGGTTGACGGCGGCATAACCGCTGTAACAGCCCCCATTGCCGCCGGCGCCGGCGCGGATATCTTAGTAGCCGGTTCCGCCATTTTTAATTCGGGAAAGGGTATAGGAGCAGCTTTGAAAGAACTGAGGGATTCTGTATGTTAGCGGGCGACTTTGTTGCGGGTCCTTATGCACCTGGTGCACAGGTTAAGCCTTATGGAGGCCCCGTTGATGGTAAAAGTCGTAGGCTGGATATTGGGAAGCCATTTCCGCCTGGTATGCTGTTTCGAGTGGCTGATCCTGTTGCCAAAGCGCAGCGATTTTTCGCAGATATCACATTTGATAGCCAATTTTAAACCTCTTCGTCAGATACTTTGCCAATTGTGAACAAGAATGATATATAATACCACAACAGTCACAACATTGAAAGGAGACAGATGAAGCAATCCTGGGACGGCAAAGACCTCAGGGACATGTTTGCCGCCGGCAGCAGCTGGCTGGAGAAGAGCGTTGACGAGGTCAACGCCATCAACGTCTTTCCGGTGCCCGACGGCGACACGGGCACCAACATGCTGCTTACCCTCAGGTCGGTAATTGAGGAAGCGGACAGGGCTACCGACACTACTGTGGGAGTAATGGCCAAAGCCATGTCCCACGGCGCGCTGCTGGGTGCCAGGGGCAACTCCGGCGTGATCCTGGCGCAGATATTCCGTGGCCTGTCCAAGGGATTCGACGGCAAAGCTCAATTCAACGGCACTGAGTGGGCCGCGGCGCTTGTGCAGGCGGCCAAGACTGCGCGGGAAGGGCTTTCCAATCCTGTCGAGGGCACCATACTCACTGTCATAGGGGACGCCTCGAGATCAGGCCAACAGTTCGCCGGGGAGCACCCGGATGACCTCGTGGCCATAATCGATGAGACAGTCAGGGAAGCGCGCGAGTCGGTAGCCAGGACACCCACCCTGCTGCCCGCCTTAATGGAGGCCGGCGTGGTGGATGCCGGGGGACAGGGATTGTACATATTGCTGGACGGGGCATTGAGGTATATAAAGGGGGAACTGGAGGAACTGCAGTTCCGCAAGCCGCAGATGGTCAGCGCCAATATCACTGCAACCAGGAATCCTAACATGGTCTCCTCGGAAGAGGACGAGGCTTACGGCTACTGCACCAATTTCCTGCTCGAGGGCACCGATTTGGATCCCGAGAAAATCCGGCGCAAACTTGAGGACAGGGGTCAGTCACTCGTAGTTGCGGGCGATGAGACAGCCGTTCGCGTGCACATTCACTCGTACGATCCGGGCGGCATATTAGCTTATGCCACATCCCTGGGTACCCTTCACCAGATACAGATACAGAATATGGATGACCAGCATGTCGGTTTCAAGGAGATGCAGAGGTTAAAGGCGCTGCCATCGGATATAGCCGTGGTGGCAGTTGCTTTCGGCGAGGGCATGATCAGGTTATACGAGAGCCTGGGCGCCGTAGTGGTCAAAGGCGGGCAGACCATGAATCCCAGCGTCAAGGAGATATTAGCCTGTGTGGAAGCAGTCGAGCCGGACAAGGTGGTACTGCTGCCCAATAACAAAAATATCATACTTACCGCTACGCAGATCAAGGAACTGACCAAAAAGTCGGTCGAAATGGTCCCGACCAGGACACTGCCACAGGGCATCACGGCCCTCATGATCTTTAATTACGAGTGCACGCTGGAAGAGAATATAAAGTCGATGTGCGAGGCCATTAAAACGGTCAAGACGGTAGAGGTCACCACCGCGGCCAGGTCAACCCAGATACGCGGGATGAAGATAAAGCAGGGCCAGGCGATCGGCATTATCGATGATACCGACCTGGTGGCGGCCGGCGACGACGTAACAGATGTGTTGATGCAGAGCCTTGAGATAGGCGGAATTGAAGCGGTCGAGATGGTTACCCTTTATTACGGTGCTGATTTGAAGCCCGAGCAGGCCGAGGATGTGGTCAAAGTATTAGAGGAGAAGTATCCTGCCAAGCAGATCGAGTTGGTAAGCGGGGGCCAACCGCACTATTTTTACGTAGTATCTTTGGAATAAGTTTAGGGAGGGTTAAGGCATGATAAAAATAGCTACGGACAGCACATGTGACATCCCGGCGGATATCATTCAAAAGTACGGCATCACCGTCGTTCCCATCAACGTTCTTTTCGGCAACGAGACTTACCGGGACGGCGTGGACATCACGGCGGACCAATTTTACAAAAAGCTGGTGGAATCCAAGGTACACCCCACCACTTCCGCGCAGTCGCCGGGATATTTTTCAGAGATTTTTACCAGGTTATCCAAGGAAACGGACGAGATTCTCCTGATACTTTTTTCCAGCAAGATCAGCGCTACCTACGAGAGCGCCGTACAGGCCAAGGCGCTGGTGGGCGATATCTGCAAAATCGAGATTATAGATTCCTGGCAGGCCTGCGGCGGGTTGGGCCTTCCCGTTATCAAGGCAGCAGAGATGGTCGCGGGCGGAGCCAGGCTGGCAGACGTAGTCGCCGCCGTAAAAGACATGTGCACGCGGTCCCATTCCTACATGGTTTTCGATACTCTGGAATACCTGCGCAAGGGAGGCAGGATCGGCCGGGCGCAGGCACTGCTGGGCGGACTGCTCAAGGTTACCCCTATTCTCACCCTGCGCGACGGACTGGTCACGCCGGTTCAGCGCACCAGGAGCAGGACCCAGGCCATCGACGCCCTGGTCACCCTGGCCAGGGGTGCTAAGGGTATCGAGGGACTCATGCTCGAGCACGCCACCACTCCTGAAGACCTGGAGATACTGGCCAGGAGGGTGGCCGAGATCTATCCCAGGGAAAAAACTATTTTCAGCAGGGTCAATTCAGTCATCGGCACACACGTTGGTCCCCACGTGCTGGTGATGAGTTTCATCGAGGGCAAATAGCGCCGCTGAATATGGTTTGTGAAAGCGGCGTCCATGATACAGCCTTCCGATGACAGCTCTGCTACTTTCAGGGCTGTACTCAATCTGGAAGCTAAAAATGGCTATGCCAACCGCGCCGTCATAGGTGGCCTCGACAAATATGTGGCCAGGTGGGTTTCACAATGCCCGCCTGGCCATGATTTATTTATATCCTGCCCGCAATTAAAAACCCTGCTGCTCAGTGCGCCCGCCTATGTCGAAAGGAGCGTCCATGAGCGTCAGAAATGGGTGGGAGCGGTCTTGCAGGAACTGGATAGGGTGGAGAAAGGTGGTGGGGTTCCGGCAAGGGAGAGCAAAGCGCCTGACAGGCCAAAACCCCGCCCGCAGGCGGCGGGATCGCTGGATAGCCCTGCTGCTGATATAAAGGGAGTGGGGCAGGCTATCGCCACCCGTCTAACAAAGCTGGGCGTCGTCAATATACGGGACCTGCTCTATTTTTTTCCGCGGCGCTTTATGGATTTCAGCCGCCGCCGGACCGTATCTGCGCTCGAAACAGGCAAAGAGCAGACGGTATTTGTCGATGTCTGGGAGGCCCGCCAGGTTATGCTGGGCCGCATGAAAAGCACCGAAGCCGTTTTGGGAGACGGGACGGGCAACGTACGCGCCGTATGGTTTAACCAGCCGTGGCTGGCCAAGCAGCTCAAGGTAAATGCGAAGGTCGCCCTCAGCGGAAGGTTGGGCGAGTTCAACCATGTGAAGGTCTTCGAAAACCCCGAGTGGGAGATAGTGGATGAAGGGGAACTGCTGCATACGGGACGCCTGGTTCCCGTTTACCCCTTGACCGGCGGCCTTTTCCCCAAGCAGGTCAGGGCACTGGTCAGGAATGCGCTGGACGGTTACCTGGGGGGCCTTCCCGAGTTCCTGCCTGCGCCGCTGCGGCAGCGCTGCGGGTTGATGGATTTGCAGGAAGCGGTCATGCAGGCGCATTACCCCCTAGATTACGCTTCACAGGATAAGGCCCGCCGCAGGCTGGCTTTCGATGAGCTTTTCCTGCTGCAACTCGGCGTGCTCAACAGGAAGCGCGATTGGCAGGAGGAACAGCCCGGCCGGGGATTCCAGATTAATCAAAAGGATATAAATGGGTTTATAGAGGCTTTGCCTTTTAAATTGACTTCCGCGCAGGCCAGGGTCATAGACGAGATATGCCTCGACCTGGGACGCGACCTGCCCATGTCACGTCTGCTGCAGGGCGACGTGGGCAGCGGCAAGACGGTGGTGGCCACCGTGGCTCTGCTGGCGGCGGTGGCCAACGGCTGCCAGGGCGCTCTCATGGCGCCCACGGAGATATTAGCCGAGCAGCATTTCTCAACGCTGCACAGGCTGCTGTCAGCCATATCGGACGAGAGCAGCAGGGATTCGAACATCTACACTTTCAAGGGCATTATGCGGCGTGATATAAGGGTTGCCCTGCTTACGGGCAGCTTACCCGCTGGGGAAAAGTCACGCACACACGCATTGATAAAAAGTGGAGAAGTGGACATCGTGGTGGGTACGCATGCGCTGGTGCAGAAAGGGGTTAGCTTTGCCGCCCTGGGCCTGGTAGTGATAGATGAGCAGCACCGATTCGGCGTGCTGCAGCGCTCGGCGTTGAAGCAGAAGGGGTATAACCCCCACCTGCTGGTCATGACTGCTACGCCCATACCCAGGACGCTGGCACTGACCCTTTTCGGCGACCTGGACATATCCACCATTGACGAGATGCCCGTGGGCCGGCAGTTAATCAAGACACGCTGGCTCAAGCCGGAGGACCGTCAGCGCGCGTACAATTTTATCAGGAAGCAGGCCAAAGAAGGGCGCCAGTCCTTCATCATCTGTCCCTTGATCGAGGAGTCCGAAAGCCTGGAGGCCAAAGCCGCCGTGGCGGAACATGAGCGCCTCTCAAGTGAAATTTTCCCGGATTTAAGGCTGGGCCTGTTGCATGGCAGGATGAAAGGAGCGGACAAGGAGGCCGCCATGCACGCTTTCAAAGACGGCGAGCTTGATATATTGGTCTCCACCTCGGTGGTGGAGGTGGGCATAGACGTTCCCAACGCCACCGTGATGATGGTGGAGGCGGCTGACCGCTTCGGTTTATCCCAGTTGCACCAGTTCCGCGGGCGGGTGGGACGGGGTGAGAGCCAGAGCTATTGCATGTTGATGTCCGAGAACCCCTCGGAATACGGGCAGGAGAGGCTGAAGGCTATAGAGGAACTGACCGATGGTTTTGCCCTGGCCGAGAAGGACCTTGAACTGCGGGGCCCGGGAGAGTTTTTCGGCACGCGCCAGAGCGGCCTGCCCGACCTCAAGATGGCAAAGTTGTCGGATACAAAGCTGCTGGAAATGGCGCGCAGGGAGGCTATTATGATCTTTGAAAAAGACCCCGGTTTGACAGCCGCTGAGAATGGGCTTTTAGCCCGTGAATACCTTAGAATCTGGCATAAAAGCATGGAAAACAATTAGAATATTACCTCCGGGTTGAGCAACAGGCAGTACCCGGGCAAATTTGGTTTATATTTTCGGGGGATAAAATGACTTTCAAAAAACGGCTGGCAGAGATGCTGGCGCAGGCCTTCGCCGGGGCCGCCGCAAAAGGCCTGATGGGCAACGCCGGCCTGCCGGAGATTACCATAGAGAGGCCTGCCAGGCCCGAGCATGGGGACTATGCCGGCAGCCTGCCCCTCAAGTTAGCGCGCCTGACCGGCATGAAGCCCATGGACGTGGCCGCGGCCATAATCGATAACATGGCACCCGACAGCGATTTCGAGAAAGTTGCGGCGGTGCCGCCCGGGTTCATCAACTTCACGCTGAGCAAAAGCTGGCTGACCCGCCAGGTGGAAGCCGTGTGCCTGGCAGGCGAAACCTACGGCAACATACAACTCGAGGACAAAAGCGTCCAGGTTGAATTCGTCAGCGGCAACCCCACCGGGCCCCTGCACGTGGGTCACGGCAGGGGGGCGGTGCTGGGCAGCACCCTGGCCAACGTCCTCAAAGCGGCCGGCTACAGGGTTTCCACCGAGTATTACATCAATGATGCCGGCAGCCAGCTTGAGGCGTTCCACCGCTCACTCTATGTCCGCTACCTGCAGGCCCTGGGAAAAGAAGCCGAGGTCCCGTCCGGCGGGTATCACGGCAACTATGTCATAGACCTGGCGCGGGAGCTTGTTAAGCAGTACGGGGAAAAATACCTCGAAATGCCGGAGGAACGTGCCGTGGCCGAGATCGGTCAGATAGGTATAGAGAGGGAAATGCTGCAGATAAAGCAGGACCTTGAGACGCTGGGCGTGACCTTTGACGTGTGGTTCAGCGAGCAGGGCCTGTTCAAGAGCGGCCAGTATGACAGCACGATTAAAATGCTGCGGGACGGTGGTTACATAGCGGACAGGGAGAATGCCACCTGGTTCACATCGTCCACCCTGGGCGAAGACAAGGACAACGTCCTGGTGCGCTCCGACGGCACACCCACCTATTTTGCCACGGATATAGCCTATCATTACGACAAACTCGCCGTGAGGAAGTTCGACAGCGTCATCGACATCTGGGGGGCTGACCACCAGGGCCATGTACAGCGCATGAAAGTGGTGCTGGGCGCGCTGGGCATCGACCCCCAGAGGCTGGAGATCATCATCTGCCAGCTTGTCACCCTCAGGCGCGGCAAAGAGGCCGTAAAGATTTCCAAGAGGAGCGGCGATATCATCACATTGCGTGAACTGCTGGAGGAGGTGGGCCCCGATGCCTGCCGCTTCGTTTTCCTCTCGCGCTCGGCCGACAGCCAGATGGACTTCGACCTGGAGTTAGCCATCAAGCAGTCCGCCGACAACCCTGTCTATTACGTTCAGTACGCGCACGCGCGCATCAGCAGCATATTGCGCAGCGCGGCGGAGAAGGGCATCGACTTCACAGCGGGTGATACCGGCCTGCTGACCTCAGAGCCGGAACTGACCCTCATACGCAGCATGGCTAAGATGCCGGAGATAATCGAGACCGTTGCGCTGTCGCACCAGCCGCACCACCTGCCGTTTTACGCACAGGACCTGGCCACCGTCTTCCACTCATTCTACAAGCAGTGCAGGGTCATCTCAGAGGACGCGGATCTGACAGCCGCCCGGCTGAAGCTGGTGCTGGCCGCGCAAATAGTCCTGGCCAGGACACTCCACCTCATGGGCATGACCGCGCCGGACAAAATGTAATATAACTGTCATTGCGGTTAGCCGAAGCTGCGAGCCGAAGGCGTGGCAGGCAGCGCGGCAATCCATCCTGATGTAGGGGCGGGTTTTCAAACCCGCCCGCTTTGGCGCATACCGATTGCGCACATACGTTACACTGTCATTGCGAGGCCGCCGTAGCGGCCGCGGCAATCTGTCCCGTATACCGCGCGGCAATCCCATACCCCGTCATTGCGTTCCTTTTTCTCTCGTCATTGCGAGCGCAGCGCGGCAATCTGTCCCGTATGCGGCACGGCAATTCGAGATATCACAGAGTACATCGAGATATTCTGCAACCGGCAGCGGCGTCAGGCCAGACTCGGATTCCTGTCGCCGGCAGCCTTTGCACAAAGATTCTACGCGGGAGCACAGGCGGCATGAAAGGTTTGGCGTCCATTATTGACATCCGACCTCAAACTCTCGAAATTGGTTTATCATATGGTATGGATTGCCAGAAGAAGAAGAGCATGCGTTAGAGCATGATATTTAGCAGATCAAGAATAAGCGCCCACTTTCTAATTTTCGTATCTACAGACATTCTTGCGTTGGCTGGGCTTGAAGAAGGAAGTGTTTCAAGGATAACTTGGGATGAAGTATTGAGTTTTACTTCTTTTCGAAATGTCTTGAAGGCTATTTGCCCATTGAAACAAAGAAATTTTACGTTGGGATACCTTGTAAGTAAGGATGCAAAGTCGTTTGTGTATACCCCGGATATTTTAGAATCCAAGCTCCCTTCTCGGTCACAACATTGTATAACGTCCCACAATGCAATTCGCTTCTCTTTTATGAAAGATACCCTCTCAAGGTACGGGGTTTCCAATACTGAATCAAAGATCGAGTAGATTATTTTCCAAAATTGGTTCCTTGGATTCGCGTAATATTCCCTCTTTCTTAATGATTCAGCACCTGGCATAGTGCCAAGAATTAAAACCCTGGCATCACGGTCGATGATTGGGGCAAATCCCTCTATTGTTGGCATCAGCTTTCCTGTGAAGAGAGTAAGTCTTTTCCTTTATGCTGCCGAATAATCAGATTATCATCCCCTCCGAACACATATTATTCAAAACTCATTTCTTTGGGTCGGCTTTGGCAATATTTAACACTCGGGGGCCGGTCATAAGGAACAGGACGAACCAGACACAGATGCTAAAGTAAGTCGTATGCCAGATGATAAAACCCATCCCTCCCCAGGTATCCAGATCCTTTGTCTCACGGACAATTAGAAGCGCATCAAGAATGGCTTGAAAGCCGAACCTGAATGCGGGATCAGGGTTTTGCATTTGTAGTTGGGCAATTGCACTTGGCCAATACACAAAGGGTAAGAAAAAGACGAACTGTATGAGGCTATATGCGATGCAATATATGGTAATGAGAATCACCATAATCCTGACCTGCCGCGTATTGACCCACGCGGGCGTGTTTCGGTACTTAAGTAGCTTGCGCAGACTAATGATGAGCATGGGGATAATGCATATAAACCCGATCCCCCAGAAAGTCTCTTCCAGAGCAAATAGGAGGTCAATCTTTGTGATCGTAGCGGCGGTAACAAATATGTTGGCAATGAATATACATACAAAGAGGATGATGGGGGTCCTGGTCTGCAAGAAAGTTTGAAATTTGTTCTTTTTATCGATCAGTTCTGGGATATCTTCATTCATGCGTAACAAGCCCTTCGCGATCAGGCCGGCGAAGCAGAGCTCGGCGAAAATGGCAAAGCCGCGGATCAAAAGTGAGCTGTTCAGCACGGAATCGAACCAGGCCAATTGCCTCATATAACCGCTTACAAAAATAGAACGGTAAAAAGCCACGGCAACAAAGATCAAGCCCATCGTCCTCATCATCATCAGGTAATTTGCAGCAGCAGGATCATGATCTTTCTTGGAACGAATAAAGAGAACAATGCAAATGATCACGTTGATTACGTTAATTGCGACCAGGGTTCCCCACCAGGGCCATGCCCATGTCCATGCAGTATCTGTTGTCGGCATATATCTACTCCTTCGTAAAGGTTAGCAAATTATACAAGGGGACTTTGATATTGACAACGCAAGGGGCACTGCGCTCCTCGCAATGACATTATTTTTGTGTTAAACTCTTGACCTGTTATGAAAAAGCGGGTTTTCTCAGGCGCGCGCCCCACCGGTAGGCAGCATATTGGCAATTACATCGGCGCCATTCAGAACTATGTCAGGCTGCAGGAAGAGTACGATTGCGTTTACTGCATTGTGGACCTGCACGCGCTTACCACCCTTGAGAGCACCTCGGAACTCCAGCAGAACATCTTTGAGATGACGCTCGACTGGTTAGCCGCCGGCATCGACCCTAAAAAATCCATTGTCTTCGTGCAGTCGCACGTCCCCGAGGTGACCGAGCTGTTCACCTTCCTGGGCATGGTCACACCGCTGGGCTGGCTGCTGCGTGTTCCTACCTTTAAGGAGAAGGCCAGGATGCAGCCGCAGAACGTGAACTACGGCCTGGTCGGCTACCCGGTGCTGATGGCTGCCGACATCATGCTGTATAAAGCGGACGCTGTACCTGTCGGAGAGGACCAGTTGCCCCATTTGGAGATGACGCGCGAGATTGTGCGCCGCTTCAATTTCATATTCGGCGAGACCTTTCCCGAGCCGCAGGCAAAACTGACCAACTATGCCCTGGTGCGCGGCCTTGACGGCGGGCAGAAAATGGGCAAGTCATACAATAACCACATCGAGCTGGCCGCCACGCCGGAGGAGACGCTGGAGCGGGTAAAGACAGCCGTGACCGACCCTGCCAGGCAGCGCCGCAACGATCCCGGCCACCCCGAGGTGTGCAACGTGTTCAGCCTGCAAAAATATTTTAACCAGCCGCGTATTGAAGAGATCGAGTCGCAGTGCAGGGTGGCGGGGATAGGCTGCGTGGACTGTAAAAAGCTGCTGGCCGCCGGCATCAACGCCGGCCTGCTCGATTTCCGTGAGCGCAGGTCAGCACTCGAAAAAGATCCCGGGCATATTTATGATATCCTGGCCGACGGGGCGCAGCGTGCACAGGTAATTGCCCGTCAGACCGTGGGCGAAGTAAAGCTCAAGATGGGCCTCAGCCGGAATGCCTGAGAAAACAACCCCATCACTGCCCGTGTCCGCCGGGGGGCAGTCCGCCTACCAGGTGGCACGGCAGGCCGCCGCCGAGGCAGGGCAGATACTGAGGAAGCGCTACGGCCGGCATAATGTGACAAGGGTCAAGGGTAGGCGCGACCTGGTCACCGAGGCCGACCTTCTTTCCGAGAAAACCATACTGCGGATCATCCATGCCGCCTTCCCTGCGCACGGGACGATGTCCGAGGAGGACGGGACCAGGCAGGGGGACAGCGAATATGTATGGATAATCGACCCGCTGGACGGCACCAACAATTTCCATTTCGGGCTGCCTTTATTCTGCGTGAATATCGCCCTGGCCCGGCGTGGCGAGGTGGAGCTGGGGATAACCCTCGACCCCATGCGCAACGAGATTTTCCGGGCTGTCAAAGGCAAAGGCGCTTACCTGAATAACAGGAGAATGGGTGTGGCGGATGTCGCGGACCTGGCGGATGCCGTGGTCGGCGTGGATCTGGGCTATGACGCTGGCAGGAGCGCTGAACTTCTGGATATGTCAACAAGGCTGTGGCCGAAGGTCCATTGCATGCGGCTGATCGGCTCCTCCAGCTTGGGTATGGCCTACGTTGCCTGCGGACGGCTTAGCCTGTATTTTCACAAAAGCCTCTTCCCCTGGGATTCGGCCAGCGGGCTGCTCCTCATCAGGGAAGCAGGCGGCGAGGTGACGGATTTTTCAGGCCGCAGGGCCACTATAGATGACAGGGAGATCGTCGCCGCTAACCCGGGCCTGGCCCGCGTATTCCGCGGCTGGCTCAAGCAGAAATAGCTACTTCTTCTTGCGGTGCCGCGCCAGGAATTTCTTGATCCTTTTGAGGGCCTCTTCGATCTCGGGCAATGAGGTGGCGTAACAGCAGCGTACATAGCCCTGCCCGCACTTTCCGAATACCGAGCCCGGCACCACAGCCACCTTCTCCTCTGTCAGCAACCCTTCTGCAAATTCCTCGGACGTCATGCCCGTGGACGTGATGTTGGGGAAGGCATAGAAGGCGCCCTTGGGCTCGAAACAGGAAAGGCCAAGGTCCCTGAACCCCTTGACGATGACACGCCGCCGCCGGTCATACTCGGCCAGCATGGCCTCGACTTCCTTGTTGTTGCTGTCTTTTAGCGCTTCAACGGCGGCTAACTGGCCCATGATGGGCGCGCACATCATGGTGTACTGGTGCACCTTGAGCATGGCCTCCGTGATTTCGGCGTTGGCCAGCGTGAACCCCACGCGCCAACCGGTCATGGCAAAGGCCTTGGATAACCCACCGATCAATACCGTCCTTTCCTTCATGCCGGGCAGGCTGGCCATGCAGGTGTGCTCGGAGTCGTAGGTCAGGCGGGCGTAGATCTCGTCGGAAACTACAAGCAGGTCGTGCTCAACGGCCATTTTGGCGATCTCCAGCAACAGCTTCCTGGGCATGACGGCCCCGGTCGGGTTGGAGGGGAAGCTCAGCAGTATGGCCTTGGTTTTGGGCGTCAGCTTTTTCTTTATATCCGCCGGCATCAGCTCGAAATTGTTCTTCTCGTAGGTGGGCACGGGCACCGGCACGCCCCCCGCCAGGGATACGCAAACCGGGTAGGCCACGTAATGCGGGTCGGACATGATGACCTCGTCCCCCGGGTCGATAATGGCCCTGAAGGCCAGGTCGAGTCCCTCGCTGCTGCCGGTGGTTACTAAAATCTCACTATGCACATCATAGCTGAGGCCATAGAATTTGCGGTGGTATTTGGCAATGGCCTCCCGCAGGTCGGGCATGCCCCGGTTGGAGGTGTACATGGTGAAGCCTTTTTCGATGGCCATGATGCCGGCTTCGCGCATGGGCCAGGGCGTCACGAAGTCGGGTTCACCCACTCCCAGCGAGATTGCGCCGTCCATGGAGGACAGCAGGTCGAAATACTTCCTGATGCCCGAGGGCGAGATGTCGCGGGCCTTCTGAGATATATATTCACGTTTCTTTTTAGTTCGTTTTATATGATGCGTCACTTGGAGCCTCCTGTGATGGGGATAACAGGCCGGGTTCAGGCTACGACGCCCAGCCGCCGTGGTTCGCCGTCATCCTCGAAGACGACGCCGTCCTCCTTGTATTTCTTGAGGATGAAATGCGTTACCGTGCCCTGTACGGCGTCCATGGGCGCCAGGTTTTCGGATACGAAAACGGCTATCTCCTGCATGGTCTTGCCGGCCACAAGTATGGCCAGGTCGTAGGTGCCCGATGCCAGGAAGACCGACTTGGCCTGAGGGAAGCGGTAGATCCGCTCGGCGACGGCGCCGAACCCTGTATCGCGCTGCGGCATCACCTTCACCTCTACCAGCGCCCAGACCAGTTCCTCGCCCAGCCTGGCCCAGTTGATGACGGTCTTGTACTTGATTATAGTGCCGTCTTTTTCGGCCTTCTTGATTATCTTCTGGACATCGTGGACGGGGACGCCGGTCATTTCCGCGACCTGCTCAGGGGTGAGTTTGGCATCCGTTTCCAGGGCCTCGAAGATCTTTTTTTCGTTCTCCATAATGCCTCCTCGGTCAACCAGGATTTTTCGGGTAAGTTGTATTATAACAAATTTACAGGATTGCTTCGCTGCGCTCGCAATGACAGACACGAACGTCATTGCGGGCATAATAGTAAATAAAAGTTGCTCATTTATGATAATAACCATACCAATGAATATACTGACCCCGGTATTGTCTTATTAAGCCTCTGTGGAGATGGCAGTCTGCCTGGCGTCGGGAATGTAAACGCTCCGATACGTTGGTTGTCGATGGTACAACGCTGATCATCAGCAGCGGCATCGTTATTATGCATCGTTTTTACCTCAATCATTGGACCGGTTGAATGATTAACACTGAAATTACCACATTTTACAGAAAAACACGCTCATAATGCACTGATTACAAAAAATGTCCAGCAACTTTTTTTCACTATTATGCCCATTGCGAGGAGCGTAGCGACGAAGCAATCTAACTGAGCGGGACAGATTGCCGCGCCCTTCTGGCTCGCAATGACATTACGCCAGCGCGGGTTTTTGTGTGTGCCAGGGCGTGGCCTGTTCGTAGGCATAGGCCGCACGCAGCAGGGTCTCCTCGGAGAAATGCTTCCCTATGAACTGCAGGCCCACCGGCAGGCCGTCTGCAAACCCCGCCGGTATTGAAATGGCCGGTACTCCGGCGATGTTGATGGGCAGGGTGCACACGTCACTGAGGTACATCTGCACAGGGTCATCCGCCTTCTCCCCGATCTTGAAGGCCACGGTGGGGGAGGTGGGTGTGACCAGCACGTCACAGGTCTCAAAGGCCCGATCGAAATCGCGTTTTATCAACGTGCGCACCTTCTGCGCTTTCAAATAGTAGGCGTCGTAATAGCCGGACGAAAGGGCGTAGGTGCCCAGCATGATGCGCCTCTTGACCTCCGGGCCGAAGCCGAGTTGCCTGGTCTTCTGCATGGCCTCCCACACATTGGTGGTTTCGCGGTAGGAGTAGCCGTATTTTACGCCGTCGTAGCGCGCCAGGTTGGCCGAGGCTTCCGAGGGCGCAAGTATGTAGTAGGCGGCCAGGCCGTATTTTGTATTGGGCAGGGAGACGTCGCGGTCAACTTTTGCGCCCAGCTTTTCCAATTGCTCAATAGCCGCTTCAATGGCACGGCTTACCCCGGGCTGCATGCCCTCGACCAGGTATTCGCGCGGCACGCCCACGCGCAGTCCCTTAATATCTTTTTTCAGTGCCCTGGTATAGTCCGGCACTTCCATCTGCACCGTGGTGGAATCGCGCCTGTCATGGCCAGAGATGACGTTCATCACCAATGCGGCGTCGGTTACGTCCTTGGCAAGCGGCCCGATCTGATCCAGCGAACTGGCGAATGCTACCAGGCCGTAACGGCTGACACGTCCATAGGTTGGCTTGAGCCCCACCACACCGCAGAACCCGGCCGGCTGGCGTATGCTGCCGCCCGTGTCGGAGCCCAGCGCGTAGATACAGGCATCGGCGGCTACCGCGGCGGCGGAACCCCCGCTGCTCCCACCGGGCACGCAGTCCGGATTCCATGGGTTGTGCGTGGTGAAGAAAGCCGAATTTTCCGTGGAGGAGCCCATGGCGAATTCGTCCATGTTGGCCTTGCCCACCATCACCGCGTTCACGGAATTGAGTTTTTCGATAACGTGTGCATTGTAGGGCGGGACAAAATTTTCCAGCATCTTCGAAGAGCAGGTGGTGGTGATGCCCCTGGTGCACATGTTGTCCTTGATGATGGCAGGCACTCCGGTGAGGGGACTGCACCTGCCCTCCGCGATTGCTTTGTCCGCGATCGCCGCGCTTTCAAGCGCGTGCCCGCCGGTTATGCGCATGCAGGCGCGTATTTTTCCGTCGATGGATTCGAGATATTTGAGCGTGGCGCGCGTTAGCTCGACGGAGGAGATTTTTTTCTCTTTGAGCAGGGCGTGGGCTTCGTGGATGGTCAGGCGGTGAAGGTCGCTCATGGGTTACTCCAGGACGGCGTTCACCTTGAAAGAGTTGTCCTCACGTTTGGGGGCGTTGGCCAGCACTTCGCTTACCGGCAGGGATGGAGCCGGCTCATCCGGGCGGTAAACATTCTCCAGCGCCACCGACTGCGAGGTGGGCGCAAGCCCCTCGGTATCCGCCTGCTTAAGTATCTCCATGTTCTCCAGTATGTTGGACAGCTGCTCGCGGAACTTCTCAACCTCGTCATCGGAGACGCCCAGCCGGGCTAAGAGCGCGATATGCCTTACTTCTTCATCGGTCAGTTTCATTCGTATTTACCTGTGGACTTTCAGTTGATTTTGCAGTTGAGAATTATAACATAATGGGTGATAATAGATGCATCTACGGTTTTGGAAAATTGAGGGAGATATGAAGACATCGAGCCGCTTTCTGCTGGGTTTCGGTATTATGATCGTGGTGGTGGTGGCAGTTGCCGTAACACTGGCCCTTATAGGTGGCAATGAGCCTGTCAAAATGCTTGCGGAGGACTCGGCTGAAGGCACAGTTCAACGGTTCCTGATGGCAATTAATGAAAAGGACTATGTAAAAGCGTACACTTTTCTATCGCCACAGTCGGAATACCTGAAGACAAGTCCATACGATGACTGGGTGAGGTCAATGCAGTCCATGAACGGCAATTCAACCTGGAAAGCCGGCATCGTGAAGTCAACGGTCAGGGAAAATGATGCCACAGTTGAGGTGTCCGTAGAGGTTTTCAGGGCTGACGGCCCCCTGGCAAATCCAGTGAATACCAACCGCGTTATGTTCCTGCTGCAAAAGGAAAACGGCAGGTGGCTGATTAATTCACCCGTGGACCTCTACTGGCTTTATTGATGCTGAGGGGTAAGGAGGGAAAACAGTGAGCACGGTCAGGCGGGTCTTTTTATATGTTCTGGCATTAGTCACCCTGGGAATACTGTCCGCCGGGTTGATAAACCTGCTGTCGCTTTCTTTTGATGCTATCCTTTCTAAGTTTACTATCGCTCAGGTCGGCGACCTGAGGCAACAGTTGAGCCTCGGCATTGCTATGGTGGTCATAGGCGGGCCATTGTGGTTCCTGTTCTGGAGCTTGATTCAACGCCACGCGGGACGCGACGCCGACGAGAGCGGATCCGCCCTGCGGGCCTTTTATCTTAATTTTGTTCTCATTGTTTCTGCATTTGTAACCGTTTTCACTTTATATATGTTTCTGGCCTGGTTGCTGACGGGCCTCAGGGCAGACCAGTTCAGCCCCGGAAGCACGGCAACTTTCATCGTGGCGGCCGCGGTCTGGTATTACCACCTCCTGATATCGGAGAAAGAGGGCTACCACACTCAGGTGGCCAGGACGGTGCGGCGCTGGTATGTTTACATTCTCTCAGCTACAGGGCTGATCTGGCTGTTCATAGGGATTGTGCAAATTGTGAACCAGGCTTTTGTCTCGCTGCCGGTCTGGCAGGGAGATATAGTGAGGGCCGGTTTCTGGAACAGTGCGACGCGAGGCAGCCTGGCCGGAATTTTGACCGGTGGCCTGACATGGGGCTATTTTTGGTTCTACGCGGCGCGGGATGACGTCAACTCTTCGCTCAGGCAGGTTTATTTCTACCTCTTGACGATACTGGGCAGTGCCATCGCAGGATTGACTGCCTTAATAATCACCCTGTACAGGACGCTGTACTGGTTCCTGGGAGGGGACCGGGATGTGGCCAATTATTTCCAGTACTTAGGATGGTCAATTCCTACCATACTGGTGGCCTTTTTCATCTGGTCCTACCACCTGCGCGTTGCCGGGGAAGAATCGGCAGTTGAACGGAGCCAGGTATCTGTGCGCCGGGTACATTATTACCTGATGTCGTTGCTTGGCCTGGGCACACTTATCGCCGGGTTGATCATCTTGCTGGGGATCCCGCTGGATTCCATCATCAATTCTTTGATGCAGCAGACTGTGGTGGAGGAGCAGGGCTGGTGGAACAACCGTCTCAGCCTGAGCCTGGCCATGTTGGCGGTATCAATTCCCATATGGCTGTATTACTGGACCCGCATAATCGACATGACGGAGAAGGACGGGGCGGACGAACGCCGCGCACGGTCGCGGCGCATCTATATCTACGGTATCATAGGCGCTTCAGTGGTCATGCTGGTTGCCGACCTGGTAAATATTGTGTATCAACTGCTGAACGGCGTGCTTATTGGCGACCTCGGCATCGACGTATTACGCAATATGAGATGGAGCCTGCAGACGGTCTTCATCGCTATCCCCGTTTTGATATACCACCTGGGCATAGCCGGAAAAGATCAGAAATTGGGCTCGGAAAACCTGGCTGCACGCAAAAATGTCACGGTGCTTGTGGGCGACAGGAAGTCACCGGTTATTGAGCTTATCGAAGGCAAACTGGGATATAAAGTGCGTGTTTCCCAGTATGTGGGGGAACTGCCGGGCGCTGTTCCTCAGTTATCCGGGGAGGATGTGGACAGGCTGGTATCACAGATACAGGCGGCTGCGGCGGGGAATGTAATGCTGGTACTGCTTGAGCGTAATATACTGGTACTGCCCTATAAGTAACTCTATCACCGGGGGGCTAAATTCATTGACAAATATGAGCGCTATCGCTTATACTAAATAAATGGAAGTACGCTTCAGCCGTCATGCAAAGAATAAACTGCGGCTTTACAAACTTTCAGAAGCAGATATTGAAAAGGCAATTGAGTCAGGCGAAAAGATTATCAGGGGAGAGAAAATAGAATCATGGCAGGGCGAACTTAGAGTGATATGGCTGATGACTGGAGCATATGCGCTGGTGGTGACCATAATAAGAACGAGACCGAGGTGAAACATGGCGATACAAGCAGTGATAAATGAAATACCCGGAGATACTATAAAAATTGAGTACGAACCTGAAGTAGATATCCTTACCATATATTTGCAGGAACGGGAGACTGCTTTGGGCCATAGCAGCGAGGCTGAACACGGTGTTATATTGAACTACGCCGAAGATAATGGCCTGTCCTCAGTTGAAATCTTGGATGCCAGCAAACGGTATCCTGCCGGTCAGTTGGCCGCTTTAAGTGTTGATGAATTGATAGACCTCAAGATGGCATCAAGGTTATCTTTAATCGCAGCGGTTACCTTAAGGACACAGGCTGAGAAGGGAAAGTTGTGGGCGCTAAGGCTTAGTGGTCACTGGGTTACGACGCGGGAACGCCTTCAGCAATACGTTGATAGCCATTCGAGGAAAGCGAGGATATGAGATTTCATCACAGCTATCCGTATTTGAGCGTATTTAAACCGCGATGCTATAATTCCCTGTGAGTTCTACAGGACTAAACCATGTTTGAGAAGCTCGATGCCATAGAGAAGCGTTACGAGGAACTGGGTGAACAGATCGCCCAGCCGGAGGTCTATAACGATTTTCAGCGCGTGCATACGCTCTCGCAGGAGCGCGCCGGCATGGAGGATACTGTAAGCAAGTACAGGCAGTATAGGGCGCTGGATAAGGCCATCGCCGATACGCAGGCCATGATCGACGGGGGGTTGGACTCGGATATGTTGTCGATGGCCAGGGAAGAACTGGGCGAACTGAAGGCGGCGCACCAGGCGCTGGCCGAAATATTGCGCCTCAGCCTTATTCCCCAGGACGCCAACAAGGATAAGGACGCAATCGTGGAGATCAGGGCGGGTACGGGAGGCGATGAGGCGGCGCTCTTTGCGGCTGACCTTTACCGCATGTATTCACGCTATGCCCAGGCCAAAGGCTGGCAGATAGACATCATAGACAGCAACCAGAACGAGATGGGCGGCTTCAAGGAGATAATCTTTGAGGTCAAGGGCAAGGGCGCCTACGGACATCTGAAGTATGAGCGCGGCGTGCACCGCGTCCAGCGAGTGCCGGTCACCGAGGCACAGGGAAGGATCCACACCTCGGCAGCGACGGTGGCGGTGCTGCCCGAGGCCGAGGAGATTGACGTCCATATCAACCAGGAGGACCTCAGGATAGACATTTTCCGTAGCGGCGGCGCAGGCGGGCAGAACGTTAACAAGCTGAGCACGGCGGTGCGCATCACGCATATTCCCAGCGGCATCGTGGCCATATGCCAGGACGAGAGGTCGCAACTGCGCAACAAGCTCAAGGCCATGGCAGTGCTGCGGTCGCGGCTCTACGATATCGAGCAGCGCAGGCAGCAGGACGAGGTCACCGAGGAACGCCGGTCGCAGATCGGCAGCGGAGACAGGTCGGAGAAGATACGCACCTACAACTTCCCTCAGGACCGCATGACCGACCACCGCATCAACCTCTCGTTGCACGGACTGCCAAGGTTATTGGACGGTGACCTGGACAAGCTCATCGACGCGCTGGCTACCGAGGAGCAGTCGCTGCTGCTGCAGGACAGCAGGTTGTGACCGCCGGGGAAGCGCTCCGCAAGTTCACTTCGATTTTAAAGCAGGCAGGCATAGATGAGGCTGCGGATGAGGCCGGGGTGCTGCTCTGCCATGTGCTGAAGTTAAGCAAAGCCGAAATTTTAACCCAGCCGGAGAGGACATTGACCGGCAGCGAACTCACCCTGCTGGAAGGGCTGATAGCGCGCAGGCTGCACCGCGAGCCGTCAGCTTATATCACCGGACACAGGGAATTCTACGGTTTTGACCTGTTGGTGGACACCAGGGTGCTGATACCCAGGCCGGAGACCGAGATACTGGTAGAAGAGGCGGTTAAATTCGGCCGGGCATGGATTGGGCGCTACAAAAAGGCCATTACCGTTGTCGATGTGGGGACGGGGTCAGGCGCTATCGCCATAGCGCTGGCCCAGCATATCTCCCAGGCGCTGGTGTTCGCTGTAGATATTTCACCCGGCGCACTGGAAGTGGCCGCATCCAATGTGTGCCGCTACGGTCTCAATGATAGGATAACACTGGTAGCAGGAAATTTACTGGAGCAAATCGATCAGAAGACGGATTTGATCGTAGCCAACCTGCCCTACATTTCTGCGCAGGAAATGCTGCAGCTTCAGCCTGAAATAGCAGGCTATGAGCCTGCTATAGCCCTGCAGGGAGGGGTGGATGGCACGGAAGTCATCAAGGGGCTGCTCGAACAGGTTCCCGCAAAAAACAATCGAAATGGCGCGCTTTTCATCGAAATCGGTAAGGGCCAGGAAGATGACATAATGCCTCGTATCAGCCGCGGCCTGCCGGGTTGCGTGATCACGCTGATTAAGGACCTGGCGGGCATTAACAGGGTGATAAAAATCGAAGTAAAGTGACTTTTGACATAAATATGAGGTTACTGTAAACTTTCCGATTGGTTAAATTCTTTAGCCAAAAATCAAAATAGGGGTGATTTGCTACCATGAACATGATCGTCTGCTGTAAACAGGTACTCGACCCGGAAGCAGCTCCAGCCACGTTCAAACTGGATGCTGCCAATAACAGGATGGTACAGCCGCCTGAGGTCAAACCGGTTGTAAACCCGTACGATGAACAGGCTGTCGAAGCCGCCCTGCGCATCAAGGACAAGGACAAGGCCGCCCATAAGGTCACCATCATCAGCCTTGGCAACAACCTTGTACGCGACGTGGTCAAGAAGCCGCTTTCCATGGGCGCCGATGAGCTGATATTGCTCGAAGATGCGGCATTTGAAGGCGGTGACAGTTTCTCAGTCGCCTCAGCCCTGGCGGCCGCCATTAAAAAGGTAGGACCCTTTGACCTTATCTTTTGCGGCAGGCAGGAATCTGAATGGGACGATGGACAGGTCGGCTCAGGCCTTGCCGAACTGCTGGGCATACCCAGCGTCACAGTGGCCAAGAAAGTCGATGTCCTGGACGGGGGCAAGGTCAGGGTAGAGCGCGTGGTTGCCGACGGCTTCCAGGTGCTTGAGGTGCAGTACCCGGCGCTTATCACGGTCAGCAACGAGCTCGGCGAAGCCCGCTATGCCACTCTGAAAGGCATAATGGCCGCCAGCAAAAAGCAGCCGGTGGTATGGAAGCCCGCTGATATCGGCGTGGACAAGGCCGGCGCCGCGGCCAGGAAAGCTAAGGTCGTCAAACTCTTCCAGCCCGTGAAGGAAGGCAAGTGCGACATCATCAGCGCTGATACTCCCGCAGAGGCCGGTTCCCTGCTCGCCCAGAAGCTGCGCGAGAACAAGGTCATTTAACGATACTGACAGGATAATTATTAGGAGGATACAATGGCTGATAATAAAGGAATACTGGTCGTCGGTGAAGTTGCGGAAGGCAAACTTCTCCCGATTACCGCTGAGATTCTGGGCGCCGGAAGGCGTCTGGCTGATGAACTTAAGGAACAGCTTTCCTGCATACTGATCGGGGACAAGATCGGCGATGCCGGCAAGGCAGCAGTGGCCGCAGGCGCAGACAAGGTCTATGTGGCCGACGACGTGCAACTCAAGGAATATGAAAACAGCACTTACATGCAGGTTATGGAAAAGGCTGTGGCAGAGGCCGCCCCCAGGATTATCATCATGGGCCAGACTGCCAACGGCCGCGACCTTGCTCCCAGGCTGTCATTCAAGCTGGGCGTGAGCGCGGTTATGGATTGCCTGGAGCTGGCAATAGATCCCGCCACCAAGCTTATGCACTGCACCCGCCCTGTTTACGGCGGCAACGCCAAGGCCATCTTCACCTCTGAGGCCATCCCGCAGATAGCCACGGTAAGGACCAAGGCCAGTTCACCTATAACTCCCGACGCGGGACGTGCCGGTGAGGTGGTAACGTTCGCGGTGGCGCTGGACGCCTCTAAGATCAAAGCCAAAGTGCTTGAGACGATTAAAGAAGAGGTCGCGGGCATTAAGATCGAGGACGCCGCTGCCGTGGTGGCAGGCGGGCGCGGATTGGGTAGCGCCGATCCTTTCAATAAGGAGCTTGCCGACCTGGCCAGGATACTCAAGGGCGCTGTGGGCGCATCCAGGCCCCCCTGCGACAACAAGTGGGTGCCCGACTCCATCCAGATCGGCCTCACGGGCAAGATCATTGCCCCCGAGCTTTACATTGCCATCGGCATCTCAGGATCGAGCCAGCATATGTCGGGCTGCGCGGGCTCCAAGTGTATCGTTGCCATCAACAAGGACCCCGAGGCCAACATCTTCAAAGAGGCGCGCTTCGGCGTGGTGGGCGACTGGAAAATCGTACTGCCCGCCTTCACAGCCAAGGTCAAAGAACTGGTATCGTAAGCAGCTAAACATCAACAAATACAAAAGCCCCCTGCCGGTGTTCCGGCGGGGGGCTTTTCTTTTTACCTGTTGCTGCGACGGGTGTTGTTGCTTGTGAATTGTATAGAAAGTGGGTTGACATTTCCGGTTATAAAGTGTATTTATTGTATTTAGAAGTGATGCAATGGTTATTGAAAATGTTGAACAGGCAAGAGCAATTCGATTATTGCTCAAAGATATAGTCAGCCGTTTGAATAAATCATACGGCCCGGAAAAGATCATTCTTTACGGTTCCTATGCCTATGGAAACCCGACCTCAGATAGCGACATTGACCTGCTAATAATTAAAGATACCGATAAGCGGTCTGTAGATAGATTTGTCGAGGTGAAGCAGATAATTTACAAACCGGGACGCAGTGTGCCCGTTTCTCCCTTAGTATATACGCCAAAAGAGCTTGAAGACCGGCTGAAAATGGGGGATGATTTCGTGGCCGAGATTATGGCCAGGGGTAAAATACTTTATGCCCGATGACAGTATGCTGAAAGCCATAAGACAGGAGTGGTTTCTGCGTGGCGAGCACGATTTTCAGAGTGCAAACCTACTTATTCAACAAAATGGGTATGCGGACACTATAGCCGTACTGATTCAACAGGCTGTAGAAAAATACACAAAAGGTTTTCTGCTTGGAAGAGGCTGGAAGCTGCGCAAGATACACGACCTGGAGTTGCTCGTGGAGGAAGCAGCTAAATACGATAAGAGCTTTGTTCCGTTCCTGGATTTAGCAAGGAGACTGTCGGCCTTTTATATTGAAGACCGCTATCCACCCGGTCCACCCCACGATTATTCGCGGGAAGAAATATCGACTATTTTTGCGCAAGCATCGGATTTAATCACTAAGTTCAAGGACCTGTCAATCTGACAAAGCGTACACGCAACCGCACTCGCAAGCGGACAGGTTTATAGAAACCATCCCTACCTTTATTAAGCCGGTGCCACGCTCTTGTGCGCGGCGATGATCTTCTGGGCGACGGGACCGGGCACATGTTCGTAATGGCTGAACCCGACCGTGAAGGTGCCCCTGCCCTGCGTCATGGAGCGTAGGTCGATTGCATACCTCAATATCTCAGACTGGGGAACCTGCGCCTGGATAACGTTACGGCCCTGGTTGGGATTCATGCCGCTGACCTTGGCACGCTTGGTGTTTAAATCCCCGATGATGTCGCCCGTAAAGGAATCGGGCACCGTGACCGTGATATTCATAATAGGCTCGAGTAGGACGGGTGAACCGTCCAACATGCCCTTCTTGAAAGCCTGGGCCGAGGCAATTTTAAAGGCCATTTCCGAGGAGTCCACCGCGTGGAAGCTGCCGTCGTAGAGTGTTACCTTCATATCTACGGCCGGGAACCCGGCAATTACGCCCTCGACACGGGCTTCTTTGACGCCTTTTTCGACGGCCGGTATGAAGTTCCTGGGCACCGAGCCGCCGACTACCTTTGCCTCGAATTCGAAACCGCCGTTGGGTGGCAACGGTTCCATCCTGATGAGTACATGCCCGAACTGGCCGTGCCCGCCGGTCTGCTTCTTGTGCTTATATTCTGATTCTACTGAGGCAGTAATAGTTTCCTTGTAGGGCACCCTGGGCACATCCAGGTTGACATCCACGCCGAATTTGCGCTGCAGCCTGCTGGCCGCGATCTCCAGATGGGTGTCGCCCATGCCGCCCAGCGTGAGCTCACCGGTATCGGCTTCGCGCTGCGACCTCAGGCTGGGATCTTCCTCGCATATCCTGGCCAGTCCCGAGCTCATCTTGTCTAAGTCCGCCTTGGATTTGGCGTGTACTGCCTTGCTCAGTATAGGTGAGGGGAAGTTTACCGGGCTAAGCTTGAGTGGGCGCTCCTTTACACCGAGGGTATCACCTGAGGCAGTGTTGGCCAGCTTGACCACCAGGCCGATATCTCCCGTGACCACCTGGTGGGCCGTCTCCTGGCTCTTGCCGCGCGGGATCGAGACCTGCCCGATGCGCTCGACGGCCGCTTTATTTACATTCCAGACCTGCGAGTTGCTGGAAAGCACGCCGGAGTAAACGCGGAAGAAACTGACTTTTCCAACGTGAGGGTCGGTGGTCGTCTTGAATACCAGCGCTGTAAGCGGAGATTCGGTGGCCGGATTGACCTCCACCTCTTTGCCCGCGGCATCGGTTGCCTTGAAAGGTCCCGCCGCGGCAGGGGAGGGCAGGTATTCAACGATAGCGTCCAGCAGGCCGATTGCGCCGTTGTTGGCCAGGCCTGAACCGGCCAGCACGGGGATTATGCTGCCCTGCAGGGTGGACGCCTTTAAACATTTATATATCTCTTCGGTGGTTATCTCACCGCCGTCGAGGTACCTGGTCATTATCTCGTCATCTATCTCCACCACTGCCTCGATAAGCCTTTCGCGGGCGCTGTCGATATCCGCCGCCATGGAAGCGGGCACATCGATCTCCTTAACGGGCGCGCCGGCATAGGCCTTTTTTGCGATGATATCAACTATGCCCTTGAATTCCTTCTGTGAGCCGATAGGGATCTGGATGGGCAGGCACCTGGAGCTCAGCTTATTCTGGATCTGTTCCAGGGCGCCGGCGAAATTGGCGTTCTCGCGGTCCATCTTGCTGATAAAAATAAGGCGCGGCATGCCGGCATCTACGGCGTAGTTCCATACCTGCTCTGTTCCCACTTCCACGCCGGAGGCGGCGCAGACCACCACTACGGCGGACTCGCACACACGCAGGGCCGATTTTACCTCGCCCACGAAATCAGGGTAACCCGGCGTATCTATGATATTGATCTTGTTGTTCTTCCAGGTGGCCGGCAGGATGGTGAGGTTAAGGCTGATCCTGTGTTTTATTTCATCGGGGTCATAATCTGATGCCGTGGTTCCGTCGGCAACGTTGCCCATGCGGCTGATCGAGCCTGCATCGAATAGCATGGCCTCCGCCAGGGAGGTCTTGCCCGAACCGGAATGGGAAAGGAGGGCTATGTTGCGGATTTTGTCAGGGCCAGGTTGCTGCATTTAATTACCTCGATTCTCATTAAATTTCCACGAAGGCCAAGGCGCATTTTAGCAGTGTAAGCGTGCAAACGTCAAGGTTTATTGCTATAATGGAGCACGTTGAAAACAAGGCTTATTTTTGACAGGGGTGCGACGGTTTGTTGACACCCCCATATTGCTGTGCTAATATAAGTGCTGTTTTCCAAAACGTACCTTAACAACTGGATAGTGGAAGGAAGGTTCTAAACTAATTAAGAGAGTTTGATCCTGGCTCAGGATAAACGTTTGCGGCGTGCCTGATGCATGCA
>Ga0247841_10000262_pt1 | contig 145062 bp, 105 predicted proteins | sample LaCruzMarch2015__2_FD_192410 | JGI IMG/M metagenome (GOLD analysis project Ga0247841, IMG submission 192410) | Freshwater microbial communities from meromictic Lake La Cruz, Castile-La Mancha, Spain - LaCruzMarch2015_18m | ecosystem: Environmental > Aquatic > Freshwater > Lake | place: Spain...
TTGATAGGCTACAGGTATAAAGGCAGTAATGTCAAAGCCGAGTAGTACTAATTACCCGTAAGCTTTCTTCTATGACAAACTTTTAATTAATTGTTGTGTTTTCTTTCTCTATATGTCAAATCGTATTTAAGATCTTACGGTGACTATAGCAGTGGTGTTCACCTCTTCCCTTTCCGAACAGAGTCGTTAAGCCCACTAGCGCAGATGGTACTGCAGTTTTTGTGGGAGAGTATGTCGTCGCCGATCTTTTTTAAACCCAGCCCTGGTGCTGGGTTTTTTTTTGCCCACCCCCTCCCCCAACTCCGATTTTTACTTACCTTTATCCTCAATTTCCAATTACTGAATGCATCATAAAACCTATCCGTTTTTTCTTTGCCTGTTATTGCTGTTCCTGGCTTTTGCATTACCTGTCCATTCCCAGACAACCGACTCCCTTTCCCGGGTAAATCCTTCAGCCAGCCCTTTAACCGATACCACTTCTATCGTTAAGGATACGACTGCCGTTGGAAAGTCTAAAAAGACCAAAGGGAAAACCACCCCGGCCCTATCGCCGACACAAATCATAGCCAATAAAATAAAGCTGGATTCTCTGAAAAAACACAGGGATTCCACCCAGGTGTCCTTTTTCTACAGTGACTTTGAAAAACTGGGGGCGCTTAACCTTCATTCAAGTGATACAGCCATCACCGGATTTCAGAATTATGACCCGCTTTACAAGCATGACCGTTTCTATTCAAACCAGGGAAATATAGGCCAGTGCTATCGCCCGCTGATCCCCTTTCCCTTCTTCCGCGAAAGCGGGTTCGACTATGGCATTCATTCATCCGATCTATACCTTTACCAAAATGACAGTGTAAAATATTACAAGGTCGTTAAAACTTTTTCTGAGCTCTCCTATAACCAGGGAGCAAAGAAAGAGCAAACTTTTCATGCCGTTTTCAGCCGGAACATCTACCGGAGTTTTAACCTTGGCTTTGATTTCAAGGTAATGAGCGCTCCGGGAGCCTATACCCGGCAAAAAACCAATCACATTAATTTTGTTCTGACAGCCCAATACTTCACAAAAGATAAACGGTACGGGGTCATTGCCAATTTCACCATCAACCGCCTGAAAAATTACGAGAACGGAGGCATCAAATACGACAGTTTATTCGAACAGAATATTGAGACGAACAGAGCGGTTATCCCGGTAAATCTTGCCTCTACGCAAAACCGCGTCCGGGAAACCGGTTTCTTCATGAAACATTATTTTGACCTGACCCGACACCCGCTTACCGGAAGTGATACCACCACCGGAAAAAGAAACCGAATCGAACTGGGACGGATCAGCTATTCATTTCAATATGTTCGCCAAATACAGAATTACATCGACGGATTACAGGACAGCATGTTTTATAGACCTTACAAAGGAGACTCACTGACCCTTCCTACGATCGATTCACTCACCCTTGTCAGGATCGTGAATGACCTGGTGTGGTCAAATCCCACCTTTAATAAAAATCAGCGACCCCGGATTTTCCAGATAAGTGCCGGGATCAAGCAACTATACAATGAGGCCAAATTCAATGGGGTACTTGATTCTCAGGCAACAAAGAACTTTTTCATTCAATTCATTCCTCATGCCGAGATAGATTTTAACCCTTTCTATAACCTCAAGCTTGAGGCCAAGGGCGATTATGTTTTGGGTGAATACAATGAAGGAGATATGAGCCTCGATGTCAAACTGTCCACCATCCTGGGACGAAAAGATAATAATGCCGGAACGCTTTCCTTATCAGGAAATTATGCATTACAGAAACCGGGCTGGTTTTACCAGCAATACCATGGACACTATTACTCATGGGATAACAACTTCGAAAAACAGGGTGTCATTTCCGGCGGATTTGATTACAGCTTTAAGTTCCTGGAGGCCGGTTTCAATATCAGTCGGATCTCCAACTACGTATATATGGACACCTCGCGGTTTCCAAAGCAATTCAGTAACGAATTCGGGCACCTGTATGCTTACCTGAATGGAAATGTTAATTTATGGAGATTCCTGGTTAAAGTCCGACTGGTATACCAGACAGTGCAGGGAACGACAGTCCTCCGAATTCCGGCCTTCATGGGGAACCTGGAACTGTATTACACCCAGCCGCTATTTAAGGGAGCTGCTGTTCTTCAGCCTGCATTATCATTCTATTACAATACGAGCTATTATGCAGACCAGTATAATCCTTCCGACCGTTCATATTATTTACAGGACAAACGCGAAATCGGGAATTATCTGTATATGGATGTTTACCTGAACCTGAAGATCCAACGGGCAAGGTTGTATGTGGCCTATACCCATTTCAACGCCAGTTTCATGAGTCATGATTATTATTCAACGCCTACCTATCCCATGCCGGATGCGGCCTTTAAATTCGGGGTCGCCTGGCGGTTTCACGACTAACCTGTTTCTTCTCCAAATCCATACGCCATTTTTCGGGAAGGCACTGTTCGTGCTGGAAACAGGTCATCCGGGCGGAGTACATCTTGGCTATACAATAGTTCGAACTGTTGCAGGAGGATTCAACAATTTCTCCTGTCTTTAATTTGTTGATGAATCCGGGGTCGTTGATCAGGGCACGTGCCATCTGCACGAAATCAAATCCCAGGTCCAAAACTTTTTCAATCACAGCCCTCGATTTCAGGCCGCCAACAAAAATCAGCGGCAGGCTCACCTCAGCCTTTATTTTTAATGCATCTTCAAGAAAATAGGCTTCGCTGAACGGTTCCGCTTTCATCAGGTATTTACCAAAATACCGGGTCCCGAATTTCATCCATGGATTATTCATATAATGCGCCATGATCTTTACCGGCATGCTGCCCCGCATCACATACATCGGGGCTTTGGACACAAATCCCCCGGAAAGCACCAATCCGTGAACACCCTCCTTTTCCAGTAACCTGGCCACTTCGATCGATTCATCTATTTCCATGCCCCCCCTGAATCCATCCCGCAGGTTCATTTTAACAAGGACGGCCACGTTGGGTGTCACCGATTTTATTACCTCCCGGATCGCTTCAACCATAAACCGGCTGCGGTTTGCAAACGAACCGCCATATTGATCAGTACGTTTATTCGTATAGGTCGAAAGGAACTGACTGATCAGGTAACCATGGCCGGCGTGCACCTCGACGGCATCAAACCCTGCATCGCTGACAATCTTTGCCGCAATTCCAAAATCCCTGACAATGGATTGAATCTCATAAGGGGTGATGGTTTTTGGAAAGGTCGGGCCATACAGGTTGAACCTGCCTGAGGGGGAAAGGCATTTTCCTGAAAGGGATCTCTTCGCCATCAGTCCGCAATGGCCAATCTGGATGGCAGCCGCGGCACCCTCCCTGTGGATGGCATCTGTCAGCCGCCGCATCGCGGGCATCTCCTCCCGGGTAATCAGCAACTGGTGGCTGAATGACAGTCCACTAACCGAAACGGACGCATAGGCCACCGTGGTCATGCCGATCCCCCCGGCAGACACGGAAACATGGTAGTTTATCAGGTCTTCCGATATTTTATTCCCGGGGCACATTCCCTCGAAGGCGGCCGACCTTATCGACCGGTTACGCAATAAAACAGGTCCCAGACGGGCCCCGGTAAAAAGCAGGTTTTTCATATATTTGTCTACGCTTCAGCACCGGCGAAAATAGACACTTTTTCCAAAACTTAAAAGCAATGAAAAAATTAGTCCTGCAACTGATCTTTATCTCATTTTTACCCTGGGTGGTTTTTTCGCAGAATGAAAAACAAAACCCCTACCATCTGAATATCATCTCGACTGTTGCGGCTTACCAGGATGAGTGCCGGAAGGACAAACAAAATCAGCTGGTTGACCTGAAAACGGAAATCCCCGACATCATTCTTGATATCCGCTATGCCACCGATAACAACTTTACGCACAAACAGGTTTATTCCACCCCAAGGGCATTTCTGCGGCAGCCTGCGGCAAAGGCTCTTTTAAAAGTTCAGAAGGAGTTAGAAAAAGAGGGGCTTGGGCTCAAAGTGTATGATGCATACCGTCCCTATGCTGCCACCATGCTGTTCTATGACCTGATAAAAGACACCCTTTTTGTAGCATCCCCGGTAAAGGGATCCCGCCATAACCGTGGCTGTGCTGTTGATCTGACCCTGGTCAACCTGAAAACCGGCATTGAATTGGAAATGCCGACCGGATACGATGATTTTTCAGAAAAGGCAAGCCCTGTATACAATGATTTGCCGGCGAATGCCAAAGAAAACCGGAAGAAGCTGATCGACATCATGAAAAAACAGGGGTTCGAAGTTTACGGATCAGAATGGTGGCATTTTGACTTTAAGGGATGGCAAACCTACACCCTGATGGATATTTCATTTGAAGAGCTGGAGCAACCCTGAAACGGACTCCCGGCCCGGGTATGGTTTCCCGGATCTCCGGGCTAGATCATTCCACGCTGTTTTTTAATCTCCTCGTAGGCCGCGCTGACTTTCTGGAATTTTTCAGTAGCTGATTTTTTTATATCGTCGCCCAGGTGAGATACTTTATCGGGATGGTGTTTTTTGGCCATTTCACGGTAGGCTTTTTTCACTTCATCATCGGTAGCCCCGGAAGAGATTTCGAGCACATCATAGGCCCAGCCCGTGCTTTTAACAAACATGGCTTTGATGGAGGTAAAATCGGAGGAGGAAATTCCCATATAACCTGCAATGGATGAAATAACATCGACCTCGTCGGGATGATAAAGTCCGTCGGCGGCAGCAATGCCAAAAAGGTAATTCAACAACTGAAGTTTAACAGGATAATCGGTGTATTGTCCTACCTGGATGCTCACCTCCTGAACATTGATATCCTGCTTTAAAATTTCCTGCAACATCCTGATCAGCCTGTTTCCCTCTTCATTGCCAAATTGATTAACAAAGAAGTTACGGACAAATTCAAGTTCTGACCTGACAACCTTCTGGTCCGCTTTCATCACGGCAGCAGAGAGTACGAGCAAACTCATGGCGAAATCGCCGCGCGGAGTCCCCTGGTAGGCATCCTTGCCGGTACTCATGCCATCAAAAACCGACCCAAGCGCCACGCCCAGTATGGCCCCGATGGGCCCCCCGAAAACCCAGCCCAGACCACCGCCAAGCCACTTGGCATACCCTGACTTGCGCCGTGTCCCTGTATACTGGTTGCTTCCGTTTCCCGATGATGATGTATCATTGTTTTTATATCCATTCCCTGAAGAATTGCCTTCAGAAGGACCAGCATTGGGCCGATCCGTTCCCGATGAACCGGAACCAGGGTCTCCAGGTTTTTTACGCATACTGAACACCGCGTACAACACGATGCCGACAATGATGATTACGATGATTTCGCCTATTCCCATATACGATTTACAATTTACGATTTACGATTTACGATATACGATATACGATTTCAGATATGAATCAGAATAATCGAAAATCAGTTCCTGATCATTTCTGACAATGGCAGTCCATATTCTTCAACCATTCTGATGCCCATGGTTTCCAGATGATTGAGGACGGGATTGTATATTTCAGGGATCACCGGAACATGCACTCCCTTCACCCTGATCTCACCGCTCAGAATCATTTCAACGCCAATGGCTGCAGGCAGGGCCACCGTGCGGGCAATCGAAGTGTCGGTTGCCAGGGTTCCGAAATCGAGCATCCTGGAACGGATCACCTCCTTACGGCCATCGGAAAAAGCAGCAAGAAAGGTATGCTGCATGGCTACCATATCCCTTTCATTCAGTCCAAGGCTCATTTTAGCGATCATCAGATCGGAGGTCACCTCAAATGCCGAGTCCACAGCGCGATTCATGGAGGTTTGATCAAATAGTCCAAGCCATGCCATGGCCTGAATGGCATGTGAATTTTCAGGAATACCAAGAAAATCAGCAACCTGGTGTACAATCCCGTTAGACGGGGTTCCCCGGTCCGGTCCTGATGGCCCTGCTTTTGACAACTGATGCGCCACCATCGCTGCATAGGTCATCCCGGTCATATCAAACTTCTCGGGAGATGTCAGATTCAGCTTCTTCATGGCATCGAGCGTTTCGCACCATCCTTTATACCTGAAGGTACCTCGATACATGGTCATTGCTTCGGGGATGCCGTAAATTTCTTTATATGCAAGGGAATCACGGTTCGGATATACCTCCAGTTGCCCTACTTCAGGAAAATTGACCTTGAAGGGGTTTTTAAATAAATTGCATGTTGGCAGGTCAACAATTTTACCATGCATCAAAAATTTTGCGTCGTTGTTTCCTGCGAGGACCACCCCCTTGGGACTCCAGGAAAATTTATATTTGAATGGGTTATCCGCAGCTTCAGGAGCAGGCAGGGCCCCGCAGATCGAATAAAATTCCAGGATGGCCCCTTCGCGGTTGTGTACCTGGTCGATGATCCTCATGGCCGACATGTGATCGATGCCGGGATCAAGGCCCATTTCATTCAGCAGGATAACACCGGCCTCTTTTGCAGCAGCATCCAGTTCAAACATTTCGGGTTTTACGTAGGATGTTGTTACCATGTTTTTTTTATTGGCAACACAATGGTTAGCAACCATCACGTGAAAGATATAGGGAAGCAGGCTTACGGTAATATCATGTTCTGCAACCATGCGGTCAAGGGCTTCTTCATCGCCAGCCTCCCAAATAACCGAAACTCCGTTCCGGTTACCGGCGATCATACTATCGGAGCGATCGGGGGTATTTGAGGCAACAGTGACCTGATAGCCTTTGGAGAGTAAATACTGGATGATTGGTTTGGCAACGAGCCCGGAGCCCAGGATCAGAATCTTTTTCATTTCGTTGAGTATTTATGAGGTAACAGGGTGACAGGGTAACAGGGTAACAAGGTAACAGGGTGACAAGGTAACAGGGTAACAGGGTAAAAAAAATTACATATTACGCTCTCACTTTAGAAATTCTTCGATGTATTTAAAATCGGGCGTCAGTTCACCTTTGTGGAGAATGAGTGCTTTTTTTATGGGTTTTGGGAGATCAAGGTCATCGAAATGTTCATCAAAGTCCGCATCAGCGATGGGTTTTACAAAATTTACCAAAACATCGGCAAAGCCATCAGAAGAATCGCGCGGCAGTTCGGCAGGAAGTATGTCTACCGCCATCACCAGCATTCCGGGGCCCTTGTTTCCCATATTTATTTTCCCGGTTTCAGGGTCATAAATAAAAATGGGATCATCAATCTCGGTAGGTTTCATGGTACATTCGACGGATCCCTCCACGTCGCAACTTATGTCGCCAATCACGGTAAGCTTTGGGTTTCCGTCTGCATAAAGTTTCCGGAGATAATCTTTGGTTAAGATCCGCGGATAACGTTTATCCCAATAGATACAATTGATCAGCATGGAGAGGTAAGGGATATATTGTTCGAACTTACTACGGTAATTTTGCGGGTTTGCGTAATAATCGTGGAGTTCAAATGGTTCTCCATGGATATGTTCAGCCATATCCTCCTCTTTAAAAATGACCTTGTAAACCAGGTTGTCAGGCAGTTTTTTCCTGCGATGAAGTTCGAGCAATTTTTCAGGGGAGATCTCCTTCACGGGCAGTAACCCGATAATTTCCTGGGCTCCCTGCGATACGTTCCCGTAGCCTGTAAAACCTATGACGAAGGGTCGTAACTCGTGTGGAATTCCATTTTCAGCAATCAGTTGACCAATGGCCGAGATATCATCCTTCGCTTCACGAAGCGAAGGATATCGATGGGCCTGTTTCAGCCTGGCCAGGGTTGAGTTGTATCCAAACTCTTTCAGTCTCAGCCCGAGTGCCCAAAGGGAGTTGATCATCCCGGCCATACCGGCATATCTTCCGAAAAAAATGAGTCGTTTTCCCTGTTCGTCCACCACCTTTTCATACTCGATGAGATTGCATTTCAATTCCATCATCCGTCGCAGCATCGCCATATTGTATGGCTGACCTTTTACAACATGGGCAAAGAAAACATAGGTCTTCTCGGGTTCAAAAAATGCTTCGGGCATCTCCTTTACACCGAATATAACAGAACATTTTTCCAGGTCTTTTTCAATGATGGCACCTGCTTTCACATATTCCTCATCAGAGAAGACCCGTTTGTCGGAAGTCTGAATGATGATGTCCAGTTTTTTTTGTTTCACAAGCCGGGCGACATGCTTTGGGGTAAGCGGGGCCCTTCGTTCAAGTTTGTATTTATCCTCGTGCCGGATACCGATAAAATTGCTCATTGATCTGTTAGTTTTGGAACAGCAAAGGTAGGAAAAGTGATTGTTTTAAACTGTATATTTGACTGCCAAAATGGAGTATCTATTATAAATATCGGGCTGATAAATTAAATTGCATGACGAAATTTCTCAAGGGTTTATGGAAATTCATCAAATATTTCCTGATTTTCTATTTTGCCTCAACCCTGCTTTTTGTCCTCCTTTACCGCTATGTTAATCCTCCGGTTACCCCGCTTATGGTGATCAGGCTGGCCGAACAGGCCTTTCAGGGACAAACGATCAGGTTAAAGAAGTCCTGGATTTCGCTCGAAGATATGTCGCCCAATCTTCCGCAAGCGGCCGTGGCTGCCGAAGATAACCTCTTCCTGGAGCATTCCGGATTTGATTTTGAAGCCATTCAGAAGGCCAAGGAGTTCAACCAGAAAAAGGGTGGCAAAAAAATCAGGGGAGCAAGCACCATTACCCAGCAGACAGCCAAGAATGTCTTTTTATGGCCGCAACGCTCCTGGATTCGCAAGGGGCTCGAAGCATATTTCACCGTCCTGATCGAATTTGTATGGGGGAAGAAGCGGATTATGGAAATTTACCTCAATGTAATTGAAACAGGCAAAGGTATTTACGGGGTTGAAGCTGCATCTCAACTTTATTTTGGTAAATCGGCCGGAAAGCTCACCCGGGGCGAGGCTGCCCTGATTGCAGCCATCCTGCCCAATCCCCTGAAATGGAATCCCTCCTCCCCCACTCCCTATATCCAGGAAAGGCAGCAATGGATTCTGTGGAATATGAACAATATAGGCAAGTTAAGTTATTAAATTTCCTCCGGAAAATCGCATAAATCAGCGTTTTATTTTGTACTTTTGCGGCTTCAAATTTTTCACTAACCTAAATGATGTCAATTATGGCAAAACAAGCTAAAGAAAACAAGTACGTCTACTATTTTGGTGGTAAAAAAGCCGAAGGAACGGCCGAAATGAAGAATCTGCTTGGCGGAAAAGGTGCGAACCTCGCCGAGATGGTCAACATCGGACTTCCTGTGCCTGCCGGTTTCACAATTACTACAGAGGTTTGTACTTACTATCAGCAAAACAAAAAAACATATCCAAAAGAATTGAAGAAACAGGTTGCCGACAGCCTGAAAGCAACTGAAAAAGAGATGGGTGCCATTTTTGGCGATAAGAACAACCCTCTCCTGGTTTCAGTTCGTTCCGGTGCCCGCGCCTCCATGCCCGGCATGATGGAAACTGTTTTGAATGTTGGATTGAATGATATCACCCGTGAGGGACTTATAAAGAAGACAAAAAACCCGCGCTTTGTGTATGACTCACAGCGCCGTCTCATCCAGATGTATTCTGATGTTGTAATGGAAAAAGCTGCCGGCATTGAACCTAAGGAGGGACAGGGTGTTCGCGTTCAGCTTGAAAAGGAACTTCATAAAATGAAGGAAAAAAGAGGGGCAAAAAGTGATACCGATCTTACCTCGGAGGATCTTAAAGCCCTGATCGACATTTATAAGAAAAAAGTCAAGGAAGTTCTTGGCAAACCATTCCCCGAAGATCCGATGGAACAACTCTGGGGAGCTGTAGGTGCTGTATTCTCAAGCTGGAACGGCAAACGTGCCATCTCCTACCGCCGTTTCGAAGGCATTCCCGATGAATGGGGAACTGCTGTAAACGTTCAGTCGATGGTATTCGGTAATATGGGCGATACCTCCGCAACCGGTGTTGCCTTTACACGTAACCCGGCTACCGGTGAAAACTATTTCTATGGGGAATGGCTGGCCAATGCACAGGGCGAAGATGTGGTTGCAGGTATCCGCACCCCGAATCCCATCAACGAAATTGGCAAGAATGAGCATACGATGAAGCTGGAATCACTGGAAACAGCGATGCCGACAGTTTATAAAGCACTCCACAAAATTGAACGCTCTCTGGAAAAGCATTACCGCAACATGCTCGACATCGAGTTCACCATCCAGGATGGCAAGCTTTACATGCTCCAGTGCCGTGTTGGAAAACGCAACGGTCCGGCAGCCGTAAAAATGGCTGTTGACATGTTCAATGAAAAGCTGATCACCAAGGAAGAGGCTGTTTCCCGCGTAGAGCCCTCACAACTTGATGAACTCCTTCACCCGATCCTCGACCCGAAGGCAGAAAAGAGCACCAAGCCGATGGCCAAAGGTCTTCCAGCCGGTCCCGGCGGATCAACCGGACAGATCATCTTTAATTCGGAGGATGCCGTTGCATGGGCAAAGAAAGGCAAAACCGTGATCCTGGTCCGTGAAGAGACCAACCCTGAAGACATCGAAGGCATGCGCGCTGCACAGGCCATTCTCACCGCACGTGGCGGTATGACCTCCCACGCAGCACTCGTTGCCCGCGGTTGGGGCAAATGCTGTATCGTAGGTGCCGGTGGACTAAAGATCGAAGCTTCGAAGAAAACGATGAAAATCGGAGATATCACACTGAAAGAAGGTGATTACATTTCACTGAACGGCTCCAAAGGATACATCTACAACGGACAGCTGCCGATGATCAAGGCCGCCGAAGAGAATCCCGATTTCCAGGCCTTCATGAAATTGTGCGATGCTGTTCGCACCATGAAGATCCGCACCAACGCCGACACCCCCGAAGATGCTAAAAAAGCACGTGCTTTTGGTGCCGAAGGGATCGGACTGTTCCGCACCGAGCATATGTTCTATGGAAAAAATGCTGAGAAGCCACTCTTCCTGCTCCGCAAGATGATCGCTTCCAAAACGGAGGAAGAACGCCGCAAGGCATTGAACGAACTCTATCCTTATGTAAAGGAAGACATCAAGCAGACCCTGGCTGCCATGGATGGATATCCTGTAACCATCCGCACCCTCGATCCGCCCCTGCATGAATTCATCCCACAGAACGAAGATGCCCGCAAAAAGATTGCCGACAGCCTGAAAATTTCAAAGGAAGAATTCGACCGCCGTGCCGACGCACTGCATGAAACCAACCCGATGATGGGCCACCGTGGCGTTCGCCTGGGCATCACCTATCCTGAAATCACCGAGATGCAGGTTCGCGCCATCTTTGAAGCGACTGCAGAATTGCTGAAGGAGAAGAAAAAGGTGTTCCCTGAAATCATGATCCCGGTAACCTGTACAGAGAAGGAGTTGAAACATCAGTATGTGATCATCGACACCATCTATGCAGAGGTTTGTAAGAAGTTTAAGATGAAGGAAATTCCGCACATGGTTGGAACCATGATCGAAATTCCGCGGGCTGCCCTCACCGCCGATAAAATTGCGGAAACAGCCACCTTCTTCTCCTTTGGAACCAACGACCTAACCCAGATGACCTTTGGTTTTTCGCGCGACGACATCGGTGGATTTGTTCCCGAATATGTTGAGCAGAAGATCCTCCCTGTTGATCCTTTCCAGGTGATCGATTTCGATGGTGTTGGTCAGTTAATGAGGATGGCCGTTGAAAAGGGCCGTTCGACCCGCAAAGACCTGAAGATCGGGATCTGTGGTGAACATGGCGGCGAACCTGCTTCCGTTGAATTCTGCCATTCGCTGGGATTCAATTACGTAAGCTGTTCACCGTTCCGCGTACCTATTGCACGTTTGGCTGCAGCCCATGCTGTGATTAAACAGAAAAAAGCGACTGTAACTTCAAAACCTGCAGCAAAAAAGGCAGTTGCCAAAAAACCTGCCGTGAAAAAGGTCGTAAAGAAAAAGTAACCTTTAGACTACCACAATTATGAAGGCTGATCCGGAAACAGATCGGCCTTCTTTTTTATGGCCTGTTGAAATTCACATTTTATTCCTAACTTGGCCAACTCAAGGAAAGCTGAGCATGCCCACGAAGAAATTCATATTACTTTCTATATTTACGCTTATTTTTGGGCCAACTATTTTTGCCTCGCCGGCTAAGACCGATTCCATTCCGATTATTAAGCATCTTGTAACAACCAGTATCCCTGCAGATTTAAACTTGAAGTTTCTCAATACTTTATGTGCTAAATACTGGAACGCCGATCCAGACAGCGCTCTCCGGTATGGATGGCTCGGCCTTCCGCTTTTAAAGGAAAAGGTGTCTCCGCGGAATGCTGCCTACCTTCATTTTGCTCTTGGAATGGCCTGGGAAAACAAGGGGGACTTTGACAGTTCACACTGGTATCTGAACCAGGCGGCAAGACTATTCACTGAAATGGGAGAGGACAGGTTGTATTATCGTTCAATTGAGCAAATCGGTAGTTTATTCCGGATCATGGGTCAGTACGATACGGCAATTGTTCTTATGAATAGGGCGTTGGACTATTTTAAAAGGACCCATGACAATTTTCAGATTATGTCGTCCCTGTATAATATCGGCAGCGTCTATATTGAGAAGAACCGGTTGATCAAAGCGCTGGAGTACTATCAGGCATCCGCCTCCTTCGATAGCGTGCTGAAGGATACCTCTGTAATGGCCACACACATGTTTGGTATCGGAACAATTTATCTTAACCTTGGCAATCTTTTCAAACAATTTGATAAAGAAAGATCGCGAAACTATTATACAATTAGCCAGAAGTATTACCACGATTGTGCCCTGTTATTTCTTAAATCATCTCACAAAACAGGGTTTTGCTTTACCTCGATGAGTTTGCTCGCATCTTATATAGGTGCAGGAATGATGGATCAGGCAGATTCCCTGTTAAATGCTGATTCAGCATGCCTCTCTTTTCCCGATCCCAGAGTTTCGGCAAGTTTCCGAATGTCAAAGGCCCAAATGCTTAATTTAAAAGGGAAAAAATCAGAAGCGCTTTCATTATTGAAGCTGGTTGCCGGATCAAAAGAGGAGATCAGGATCCTTCCCGAGTTTCATGAAGCCATGCTGTTCATGGCCAGTTTGATGCGGGAGAGCGGAAAGAGCGACAGCGCATGGAAATTGGCCCAGGTAAGCCTTGCCTGGGGAAGAAAGAAATCTGTTTACCCTGTTGCCTACCAGGCGCTGAACCTGATGTCAGACTGGTTTTATGAGGAGGGAAAATATGCCCAGGCTCTTGCTTTAAACCGGGAAGCATCGCTTTATAAAGATTCGATCTTTTCTGATATAGGAAAAGAGATATTCGATGAAACGGAACTGAAATTTAAAAACCAGGTGCTTCGAACCGAGCTGAAAAATCTGAAAGCGAAACAGGAACTTCAGAAATCCCGGAACTTGGTTATCAGTCTGGCAGGAATAGCCTCCATCCTTATTCTGATCCTGGTCATCTCATGGCTGCTTGCCCGACAAAAAACAAACAACAGGAAACGTCTCGAAGCTGAGCAAAAAATGCACATCCTGGAACAGGAAAGGATTATCAGCGAATCTGAAATGGAAAACCTTCACCTGGCCATGCAATTAAAGGAACAGGAGCTGATTTTTCATACCCTCAAAAGTACGGATCTAAGCCAGATAAACCGCTCTATTAAAGAAAAACTGGGAGCTTTTCAATTTCGTTTACAAAAGAAGAAGGACCAGGATGATTTCAATCAGGCGCTTGCGGAAATCCACCGTGAAGCAAAACAGGATCCATTGGCCGATTTTGAACAGATGTTCCTTCAGATGCATGGTGATTTTTATGAGAAGCTACTTGCAAAGTGTCCCGACTTTACAAAGACGGAGTTACAAACCTGTGCGCTGCTGCGTCTGAATCTATCTTCTAAGGATATTGCCCGCCTGGTGAATCTTACCGCGGCCTCCATTGATGTAACGCGCTCCCATATCCGAAAAAAACTTGAACTTGATCAGAGTCAGAGCCTTTCCAGCTACCTGATCCTGTTGGCATAAAAATCCATACAGTCAACCTGCCCCTTTTCCAACCTTATGCTTTTCTTAAGGAGATCTATAACAGATTAACAATCTGTTATTTAAATCCTGTGCTTTTTCCTTCTTTATCAAATCCCCTTTCATAAATAATGATTTAACTATTTGATTTTATGACAACTGTGTGACCCTCATAGAAACTCATAAGATTATTCAATGGGTTGAAGTTAGGAATGTCGATAAGTCCAGAAGTATATTCGCCACTCATTATTTGCAGATATGATGACCAAAAATATTTCTACTTGTTCCATTCTGATCGCCCGAACCGATGAATCCTCTTCATCACAACTTTCCCTGGCGCTGTCAAAGACCGGATTCAATGTCATAAACGCCCATAACGGATATGAAGCAGTCCGATTTTTACAAGAAAGGAAGGACATTGTGATTACGATACTCGACACCGACCTTCCCGGCGTAAACGGGTATGAGGTAACCCGTATGATCCGTAAAACAGGAAAAGCTGATATGGTTATCATTCTTTTAGCCTGGTTCAGCGTTCAATCACTCGAAGCGGGGAATGCAGTTGGATGCAATGAACTGATTGCCAAACCGATAAACACAGAAGAGCTGGTTGAAATCGCGATGAAATGGCGAAATACAAAGCATGCACTAAAACCTGAAAAAATAAAATCAAGATAAGAAAAGTAAAACTAACAAACTGTACCCCATGAAAAAAATCATTCTTTATGTAATCATGACCGCAGCGATCATGATTCTTTTTATTCACCCAGTAGCAGTGGCCCAGACGTACATTTCTGTTGATGTTACCGGGTTTAATCAGAAGCTCATTGCCAATGGTGTTGGAACCGGGTCAAACCATCAGGCACTGGCGACCACCTCTACCACCTTCGATGCGTTAGGTGTTGGTTCATCTCATGTGATGTATTCAACTAATTTCAGAGGTGACCTGAATCCTTCCACTGCACCACCTTATGGTCTGCCATCCAATGGCGTGATTACCAGTGTAAACCTGACCGGAGCAATATACAATCTGGAAAGCTTCACCGCAAACAATACATTGCTGCTCCTCAATACTGGCGATGTTGGGACGCTCACCTTAGTCACCCCGGGGGTTTTCGAAAAAGTTGCCGTACTTGGCTCAAGTGCTTCAGGGGCCTCGACTTTCAGTACCAAATTGAATTTCAGTGATGGGACCAATGCCACCTATTCATTTTCGGTACCCGATTGGTATGGAGGTGCCAGTTATGCAATTAAGGGAATCGGAAGAGTAAACCGCGTGCCTGACGGATCAACGCACACCTGGGACCAATTCGATGGGGATGCCAGTAATCCACGGCTGTATGACAACCTGATCACGCTGACGGCAACAGATAAAGTAAAAATCTTGACCAGTATCACTTTCACTAAAACGTCTGCAGGAGGACGGACCGCTATTCTGGCTATCAATGGGGTGACACCTGTGGGTACAATCGGACCTACCACTACCATTGCGGCTACCAATATTACGGCTACCAGTTTCACAGCCAACTGGACTGCTTTTACAGGAGCTACCGGATATTATCTTGATGTCGCAACAAACAACACATTTACAACCTATGTCACTGGTTTTAATAACCTTTATGTTTCAGGGCAATCGACCTCTTCCGCAAGTGTCACGGGTTTGACGCTCGGTGTAACCTATTACTACCGAGTAAGGGTCAATAATGCATCCGGCCCCGGGCCAAGTTCAAATACAACATCCGTTATCACTGGTGGCGGCAGCTGCATTAATCCAACCAATGGGGGTATGATCGCTGCCAATCAAACCGGGTGCACGCCTTTCACTCCAGCTGCCTTTACGAGCACTTCCGCCCCAACCGGGCATACAGGCACACTTGAATACAAATGGCAATCATCCGTAACCAGTTCTTCCTCAGGTTTTACTGATATTGCCTCCTCCAATTCAGCAACCTATACTTCAGGTGCCCTAACCCAGTCAACCTGGTTCAAGCGCCTGGCGCGTGTAACCTGTATGGCAAACTGGACAGGAGCTGCCGAATCGAACGTGGTTGCTGTAACGGTTAGCCCCGGCGGCCAAGTGAACCAGCCGGCAAACCAGGAGGTAAATAATGGAGGAGCAACGACAGCCGTAAACTTTTCAACAACCCAATCAGGTGGCACCACTACCTACATCTGGACAAACAATACACCCTCGATTGGCCTTGCAGTTTCGGGAGAAGGCAATATTGCTTCATTCACTGCGGTAAATACGGGTTCTTCACCCATTGTGGCGACCATCGTTGTTACCCCGACATTCACCAATGGGGGTGTCAGTTGTACAGGGCCGACCAAGACCTTCACTATCACGGTCAACCCACCCTTACCGGAATGCATTAATCCTTCCAACGGAGGTGAGATAGCTGCCAATCAAATCGGGTGCACGCCTTTCACTCCGGCTGCCTTTACGAGCACTTCCGCACCAACAGGGCATACTGGGACTCTTGAATACAAATGGCAATCATCCGTAACCAGTTCTTCCTCAGGTTTTACCGATATCGCCTTCTCCAATTCAGCAACCTATACTTCAGGTGCCCTGACCCAGTCAACCTGGTTCAAGCGCCTGGCACGCGTAACCTGCAAGAGTGACTGGACCGGCGCTGCTGAATCGAATGTGATTGCCGTTACTGTCAATCCCAACGGACAGGTTATCCATCCTGAAAGCCAGGCAGTGTGCCATGGCGCAGCGACTGCCGCCGTGGTCTTTGAGACCATCAATACCGGGGGAACCACCGTCTACACGTGGACAAACGACATTCCATCCATCGGACTTGCTGCTTCAGGAACCGGCAATATAGCATCATTCATTGCAACCAACACGACTCCGGGACCTCTGGTGGCGACCGTCACAGTAACCCCTACATTCTCTAACGGGGGCATAAGCTGTCCAGGAGAGGCAAAAAATTTTAAAATTACCGTCAACCCGCTGGTTCTGGTGAATCAGCCGGCCAGCCAGGTCGTATGCAATGCGGCTGCGACAACATCGGTAACCTTTGAAACCACCAATACCGGAGGAGTCTCCACCTACACCTGGACAAACGACACGCCCTCCATCGGTCTGGCAGCCTCCGGAACCGGCGATATTGCATCGTTTACAGGGGTCAATACCGGAACGGCTCCGATAACAGCTACACTCGTTGTTACACCAACCTTTACAAACGCCGGAATCAGCTGCACAGGTACTGCCAAGAGTTTCACCATTACCGTGAATCCCACCGCCCAGGTCGATCAGCCTGCAAGCCAGGTAGTGTGCAACTCAGCTGCAACAACGGCGGTCAGTTTTGGCACCGTAAACACCGGTGGTACAATGACCTATGCCTGGACGAACAATACACCCGGCATTGGGCTCGGGGCAACGGGAAGCGGGAACATTCCTGTATTCACGGCTATTAACACAGGAACTGCGCCGGTAATCGCCACCATCACTGTTACGCCAACCTTCACCAATGGTTCGGTGAGTTGCAGTGGTCCATCCAAGACCCTCCTCATTACCGTCAATCCAGCCGGACAGGTGAATCAACCGGCCGACCAAATAGTATGTAATGCAGCAAGTACTGCCACCGTTACCTTTGGAACAGTCAATACCGGAGGAACCACCACCTACACCTGGACAAACAACACACCCGGCATCGGGCTCGGGGCAACGGGAACAGGGAGCATTCCGGCTTTCACGGCAATTAACACGGGCACCACGCCGGTAATCGCCACCATCATTGTTACGCCAACCATCACCAATGGTTCGGTGAGTTGCACCGGTCCATCCAAGACCCTCCTCCTTACGGTCAACCCCCTGCCAATTCCTACGATAACAGGGGTAACCAACCTTTGTTTCAATTCTGGATTTTATGACTATACAACTGAACCCGAGATGACAGGATATATATGGTCAGTCTCCGCCGGTGGTACAATCACCTATGGTGCAGGGACCAATCAAATACAGGTAAAATGGAACATAGCATCCGGTGCCCAAAATGTGAGCGTAAGCTATACCAGCCCGGAAGGCTGCATTGCAGGTACACCAACCAATTTGCCTGTAACGGTTAACCCATTGCCTGGCAATGCAGGAATAATAAACGGTGCAGCAGCTGTTTGTGGTGTGACACTTGGCGTACCTTATTCCATCACACCGATAGCCAATGCCCTTAACTACATCTGGACCGTACCGGCCGGCGCAACCATTGCAAGCGGGGCGGGAACAACCAACATCACGGTAGATTACTCTGCAAATGCTGTCACTGGCAATGTCACCCTCTATGGGAATAATTTGTGTGGGAATGGAAGCTCCTCGAGCCTTGCTGTCGGGGTAGGCCTGCTACCAGGTCCAGGCGGACCCATTGCCGGGCCTGCCAATGTTTGCAAAGCAGCCAGCGGCATGATCTATTCTGTTGACATTATTTCATACACAACCAGTTACAACTGGACAGTCCCTGCAGGGGCCACCATCGTTTCAGGAGCCAATACCAACGCCATCACCGTCAATTTTGCTGAAAACGCCCTATCCGGAGATATCACAGTTTTCGGATCGAACCCCTGTGGCACCGGCTCTGTATCACCTCCTTTCGCCGTAACGATTGATCCTTTACCTGCAGCGGAGGCCGGAGACGACCGGGGGATTTGTCCGGAATTCAGCACACAAATAGGAGCCGGGCCCGTATCTGGCAGTTCATATAGCTGGACCTCAGATCCTCCCGGATTTACTTCAACGCTTGCCAATCCAACCGTTTCTCCTTCGGTAACCACAACCTACACCGTGGTTGAGACAACTACTATAGGGTGCACAAACTCCAACAGCGTTGTAGTCTCAATGAATCCTTTACCAGCAGCAGAAGCCGGGGCCGACCGGGGTATTTGTTCGAACATGAGCACCCAGCTTGGAACAACAGCCGTGACAGGCAGCACTTACGAATGGACATCAAATCCTGCCGGATTCGCTTCTACCCTTGCCAATCCAACGGTTACTCCAATTGAAACAACCACCTATACCCTTGTTGAAACGATCACTGCCACCGGATGCATGAAAAGCAACAATGTGGTTGTAACGTTGAATCCCCTGGTGGCAGATGCCGGAACAATCAATGGTCAGAATCTGGTTTGCCCGGGGGCCAAGGGCATGATCTATTCTGTTGACGCCATTACCAATGCCATCTCCTATGTGTGGGCAGTTCCCTCAGGAGCCACGATTATTTCAGGAGCAAATACCAACAGCATTTCGGTCGATTTTGCCACCAGCGGAATTTCAGGCAGCTTTACTGTTTATGGTGCAAATCCTTGTGGAAATGGGGCCGTATCCCCTGCCCTCTTGGTGTCCCTGAATCCTGTTCCACCAGCCAAAGCCGGCGACGACCGTACGATCTGTCAAAACACCAGCACCCAGATCGGCGCTGATGCTATTCCCTCATTAACCACTGCGGTTCCGACTGCCATCCTGATGAAAAGCGCCACCAGCGGGGGCACTATAACCTCAAATGGAAATGTCAATATAACAGCAAGAGGCGTTTGTTACAGCACGACGGCCAATCCAACCATTGCTGATCTCCATACCACTGATGGAACCGGCAATGGTTTTTTTGAAAGCAAACTGGTAAATCTCACTCCCAGGACCAAATACTATATAAAAGCTTATGCAACCAATGCCATTGGAACAGGTTACGGTAATGAGGTCATTTTCAAAACAGATTCGGTGTTCAGATGTGGCAATATGTTAACCGACGAACGGGATGGAAAAGTGTACCCTACCGTTCAGATCGGGGATCAATGCTGGTTTGCCAAAAACCTTAACATTGGAACCATGATCGATTATACGGTATTTCAGACCAACCACGACAAGATTGAAAAGCACTGTTTTACCAATGATGAAGCCGTCTGCGACAATTACGGAGGTTTGTACCAGTGGAACAATATGATGCAGTGGACAAAAATCGAAGGCACTCAGGGGATATGCCCGCAGGGTTGGTATATTCCAACCAGGTCGGAGTGGGAAAAATTAGGGGAATTTCTCGGTGGAGGAGCTGTTGCCGGGGGTAAGATGAAATCTACCGAATCATGGTACCAGCCAAATGTTGGAGCTACCAACAGCAGTGGTTTCACTGGCCTTGGCGGGGGCTATGTCTGTCGTGGTGGAGATTGTTCTACACCACAATTCCATGGGAAACATCAAAAAGGCAGATTCTGGACAAGCTCTTTTGGTACCCAAGAGGATAGAACCTTTGCTGAACTTCTTAACAGCACAACTATAATGATGACTAAATGGGAATTTTCGTATAACGATGTGTCATATTCCGTAAGGTGCCTATTAAATGCCACCCCAGCAGCCAATAATTCCCCTGAGTTTTCTGAAACTGAAAATGAAGGTGAAGTGCAGATGGACACCCCGGCATCAGCCAATGCAACATCCACTTTCAGCTGGAGCTCAAATCCGGCCGGGTTTACCTCAACAGAAGCCAGTCCATTCGTAAGTCCGCAGGTCACAACAACCTACACCGTTGTGGAAACATTCTCAGCTACTGGATGCAACAATACACACAGCATGAAAGTGACCGTAACGCCCGCACCGGTAACACCTGTTGTAACTGCAGCTGGCAATAAGCTGACAAGTAACGCTCCCAAAGGGAACCAGTGGTATTACGCATTCACCACTGCCGAAAGTGGATCACCCGTTCCGTACGCTGTTCTGCCAACTCACCCGGCTTCCAAAGATGGTTTGTATTGGACTGTTGTGACACTGAACGGTTGTGCATCTATAGCCTCGAATAAGCAATATGTGAAGATCGTAGGAATAGAGGAGGACCTTCCAGAAGCAAAACTTGTCGTATCGCCCGTGCCCAACGAGGGCCGTTTTACCGCTTCGATCACCTCCATCAGCCCGCAATCGTTTGATCTGCATATTTATAATAGTTCAGGACAAATGATGTACGAAACCAAAAACATGAAGGTAGATGGGAAATTTGAACAAGTGATCGACTTGAGGCCTGCCCCGGCAGGGATCTATATACTGATTCTTCGTAACGGTAATACCATCATTCACAGAAAAATACTGATCAGCAACTAAATTTTTTCCCGGGTAGTATCAATTCCATAGAATGCATTTCAAATGCAGCTGATACTACCCGGGATTATTTTATAATCAATGTTTTGGAGCATCCTTCTTGCAGCAGGGCGGTAGTTTTTCATAGGCAACTTTGTCACAGGGCACATCATCGGCATCATAGCCAAGTTTTGAAATCTTTTTCCGCAATTCGTCAGGAGTGGTGCTTTTTGTGTTGTATTTGATGGTCACGATTTTTGTCTCCACATCCAGGGAGACATCCTTCACCCCCTTTTCAAAAGCCATTCCTCCTTCAATCCTGTCCTTGCATTGATTGCACATGGCCGAGGTCTTGATCTTTATCGTCTCGATTTTTTTATCCTGCGAACAGGCCGTTCCCCCAAACATCATGGTGCACAGCACCGTCAGGAAAAATCCGGCAAATATTCTTGTTGTTTTCATAATTTGAAGATTTGAAAATGTGAAAATTTGAAAATGTTATTTATAATCTGAATTTGTAATTCGTAATTCGTAATTCGAATTTCGTAATTTATTTAATTGTCATCCTGATCCCTGCATAAACTGAAATCCCGATAATGGGGCCCCAGGCCATGGAGGCATCAAAATGGGTATGCCATGGTTTGTCGTATTCAACGATCGGGTCCATTTGCCTGTAATTGGTCAGATTTTCCCCACCCAGGTAAATATCGAAATATTTGAACTTCCTGGTGATTTGGCCAAGTAAATTGAACCAGACGGGTGAATAGGCCGGCCGCTGCAAGGCAACAGGCATTTTTTGCGTATCAGGCAGCCTTGCCGGGCCATTCAACTGGCCGGTGAGATCAAATTTCCATTTCTCGAACTTCGTGGCATAGGAAACAGTCAGAAGTCCCTTATACGCATTGACCATCGCCTTTTTTACAAGGACTCCACCCTCTGTCGTTTTTACATCGTTCAGCCTGAAGGCCGCTGTAACTGATGAACGTTGAACCGGTGAAAAGATCAGTTGAGCCTGCAATACATTCGCATACGATTTGCCATCGAGGTTATAAAAGAATACAGCTGTCGGGAGACTGTCCTGGTCAACCACAACCTGTTTCACGAAACTTGTCCTGTAACCATCCACGCTGAATTCCGCCTTTTGATTGAACATGGTGAAATTCCAGGTAAGGTTCAGTCCATAGTTCCATGCCTCTTCGTTTGAAAGGCCGGGAGCAAAAAACAATGCACGCTGGCTGATAAAAACCGCATTGTTTTCGGCCAGCAGATTGGGGCTACGGTATCCCTTTCCAACAGATCCTCGAACAGACAGGTTCTTTGTCAGGTTCAGCCGGAGATGAAGCCTCGGGGTCAGAAAATATCCGAACTGGCTGTTATAATCTCCCCTGAGGCCGGCAATGAGGGTGAATTTATCCTTGATGTCGAAGGTATATTCAAAAAAGGCTCCGGCCGCCCATTCCGATCGGTCCATGATATACGGGACCAGGGAATCGCCCACCAGGGTGAACTTATCGGCATAGGTTGGCGTAACGGAATCCGGTAAATACTGGTAACGATAGGCCAAACGGGTTTGCAGGAAACTTTCGGAATAATCATCGATAAAATAGCTGAATCCGGTCGAGATCCGGTGTTTGTTTGCCTTGAACTGGGAGGTAAAAATAAGGTTGGCATTTAAATTTTGCTCATGACCATGATATTTATTGATTCCATAAAAACCATCCTGCTGATGATTTATGCCGGAAACAATTAGTCCGAGGCTCGATTCAGCTCCATTATGGAACATGATCCCGTTTTTCCAGAAGGCCTCCAGTCGGTTGGTTTTCACTCCAATCCCATAACGCTTTGTGTTATCGGTGATGCCATTGGTGTCGAAGGTAAAGGAACTCTTATCGAAATCCATCTGGCCACCGTTGCGGTCCTCGTAGAGATATTTGATGCCAAGCCTCGAGACCCATCTTCCTGCGATGATATAATCCCATCTGTTAAATCCGGTGAGCGTCGTCACTTTCGGCATGTCCATAAAGCCGTCGCCATTCCTGTCAAACTTATGACGAAAATCAGCTGCATGGATCAGGAGTGAGGTGCTGAGTTTATCATTGATCTTGATAGACCCGTCGGCATTGGCCTCAAACCTGAGGTTGCTGTTCCCAAAAAGGTTTACAAAGAGCTTATTTCCGGTTTCCGGTTTTTTATACTCCACATTAATCTGGCCGGTTATTGATTCATAACCCTGAATAACCGATGAGGTTCCCTTTGCCACCTGTATCGACTCCATCCACGATCCGGGGATGTAATTCAGTCCATAGGCGGTGGCCAGTCCGCGAATCAATGGTACATTTTCGGTCATGATCTGGCTGTAAATTCCCGATAATCCGAGGAGCTGGATCTGCCTTGCCCCCGTAACAGCATCACTGTAAGAGACGTCGACTGAGGCATTCGTCTCAAAACTTTCGGCCAGGTTGCAGCAAGCCGCCCGCTGAAGCTCTCCGGTGGTAATTACTGTTGTTTGCCTGGCATTGAGCTTTGAAATGAAGCTGTTGTCAGGTTTCCCGCTGATCGTGACCTCCGAGAGGTTCTGAACGACCGGAACCAGGTTGATGCTGAGTTTGCTGTTATCGGCAGAAACCGAAATGGTATCTCCATGATAGCCCAGCAGGCTTACCACCAACTTTGGTGATTTTATGCCGGACCTGGAGAGTTTAAACCTGCCGGCTGCATCCGTGAAGGTCCCTTTTGATGTACCAAGCCAGAAAACATTCACGCCTGGTAATCCGGTCACCTTCCCGCCGGCATCTTTTTCCCACACAGTTCCCTGCACCGTTTGGGATCGTGCCGAGAGGCTGCTCAAGGCTCCTGCCATCGTGAATACGAATAAAATTATCTTATGAATTTTCATTATCCTCCCTCAAAAAAGTAAATGGATTGAAATAAAATTTCAGGCCAGGATAAGATGAATCAATGATCCTGGGAACAATCTAGGCAAATGAGGGATTTGAAGGGATCTTGGACTGATGAAGAAAATGGATCAGCCGTTTACCAAAAAGCGGGGGTGAATAAAACTGAAAATAGGCTGCAGGGACAGACAGGTCATCAATTGCAGTCAATGTTGTCAAAGAGATTGAAAACAGGGAATTTATTTCAGTTGATGGGCTGACAACCAATGTCTTAGTGACTTCAGGATTGATGGCTAGTTTCAGGAAAGAGTGTAACCGGAGGCAGCATGGAATGGCACTGATGTTAAGGAGGCCGGGAGATCCTGTGGTAAAGTTCTGGTCGTTGCTTGCCGATCCACCCTCTTCTTCACCGCAGCAGGAGGTGCCGGAATTCTTAAAAAGCTCAGGGTAGACAGACAGGTCATCGTGATGGCTGTGTGTGCAGATATGATGAACCAGTGATATTCCGGTCGTTCCGAAAAGGAAAATCACAAGGAAAAAAACAATGGATATCTGCTTTACTATTTTCATGACCCGTTTATCACTGCAAAATTACGACAAATTGTTGTTCTGAAGACATTCAATGTGAAACAAATAAGGGTTCGGGAATATTTCTTGTTAACTTGCATAAAAAAAAATGCGCCGGCGCGTCTGGTCCTTCACATTACTTTTGATTGTTCTTATTTCATGTCACCGGCATGAGGCAAAGAAGGGTCTGCTTGTGCGTTCGGGAGACTATTTGGGCCAGATATTGCCCAGCGACCAGCCAATGGTGTTTGCGGGAGGGATCATTTCAACCGGCATGGACGAACGGGACATCTCCATCACGGCCGACGGGAATGAAATATACTACAGTCTTTCCTCCTGTGGCTGGTCAACCATCATGGTCGCGCGGCGGATAAAGGGGATCTGGTATGAGCCGGTAGTCGCAGAATTTGCCAGGGATACCAACCGGTATTTCTCATCGCCAAGCATTTCGCATGATGGTCGACGCATCCTGTTTTCGTCAACACAGCCGGGAGATACCAATCAGCAAATCTGGATGGCGGAAAGAGATTATGGAGGAATATGGGGAATCCCCTTTCTTCTTCCTCCGACGATCAATAAACCGGGGAATGCATTTCATCCGTCACTGGCAAAAAACGGGAATCTGTATTTTTCAAGACGAAACCCCCTGACACACCGGTGGAGTCTCTATTTTTCGAAATGGGATAAGGGTAACTTTCTGATACCGGAACCATTGCCCTTTCCAATAAACGGGAACAGGGATATTTATAATGCAGGGATCGCCCCCGATGAAAGTTTCCTGGTAGCCTGTGTTGGCGCAGAAAATTCAAAAGGAACCCGGGAGAATCCGACCTATATGCTCTTTTTTCATAACCCCGACGGCTCGTGGAGTAAGGGAATTGACATGATCAAAGTCCTGCACTGGCCCTGTAAAAAAGCCATCACCATTTCAGTGAGTCCGGATGGTACCTATATTTTTTATGCAGCAGAAGAACGCACGCTCCTATACAGGAACTTTTCTCCCGGTTGGGAACTGACCAACTTTCATCGCATGCGGAACCTCGATGGGAACGGCAATTCCGATATTTACTGGTTAAACTTCAGGAAGGTCATGTTCCGGCTGTAGCCGGACACTAAATATCAGCTATTTATTTAACCTGGTCAATGGCAAAAGCCAGTGCTTTCTGAATCATCTCAGCGGGGGGAGGATCAATAAAACCTTTGTCCATCAGGGATTTTGTGAGTCCACGGGCATGATCGATGTCCTTTTTCGCCTTTTGAAAAGCATCATCCCAGGTCATGTTGATCCGGGCAACCCCGTCTTTGATAGCCTGCATGGCAACATCCGCAGCTTCATGAGGAAACACGGCCGCTTCTTCCATATTCGGGACAATGTTGTCGACATGGATGCCCCTCTTCTCAGCATAATTTGCCAGTGAGTGTGCAGCAGCGATGGCCATGGTATCTGTGATCTTGCGTGCCCGTACCATCAGGGCCCCTTTCAGGATCCCGGGGAATCCGATCGAATTGTTCACCTGGTTTGGAAAATCACCGCGACCGGTAGCTACAATGAACGCACCTTCTTCCTTTGCTGCATAGGGATATATTTCAGGAACAGGGTTGGCGCAGCAAAACACGATCGATTTTTCGGCCATGCTTTTGATCCATGGGCGTTTGATCACATCGGGTCCCGGAGTTGAAAGGGAAATAAGGACATCCGCGTCTTTCATGGCCACCGCAATGTCCATGATCATTCCCGGATTGGTTGTCTGGCAAAGCTCCCATTTCCGGTAAAACCTTGGGTCAGCTTTAATATCTTCACGGTTTTTATGCAGGGATCCTTTGGTATCGAAAAGAATCACCTTTTCAGGATCAACCCCGTCGGTTATGAGCAGCCTTGCGATTGTTGTATTGGAAGCACCGGCTCCGTTCAGAACAAACCTGCAGTCGTGCAACCTTTTTCCGGCGAGTTTGACGGCATTGATCACTCCTGCAAGCGTTACGCAAGCTGTGCCCTGTGCATCATCGTGCCAAACCGGAATGTCGCATTCCTCGCGAAGCACATCGAGAACCCTGTAACAATTCGGCTGTGAAATGTCCTCGAGGTTGACCGCGCCAAAACTGGGCTGGCACATCTTCACGAATTCGATGATCTTTTCAGGATCGTTCTTTCCATCTTTTCCCTTGCTGTCTATACACAATGCCACTGCATCAACACCCCCGAGATATTTCATGAGAAATGCTTTCCCTTCCATCACACCGAGCCCCCCCGAAGGAGTACAATCGCCATCACCCAGTACGCGGGTCGAATCGCTCACAACAGCCACCAGGTTTCCCCTGTTCGTAAGATCGAACGACGTGTCGTTGTCATCACGGATATTGGTGGAAACCCTTGATACACCAGGAGTATACCAAACATTAAACCAGTTGAACCCAACAACCGGAGCCTTTGGGACTGTCTGAATTTTACCCTGGTAAAAGGTATGCGCATCCTCTGAGAGTTGCTTCAGAAAAAGTGTTTTTGCTTTGGCAATCTGTTCAGGAGTGAAATTTGAAGGGAAGACATCATTCAGGTTGTCAAGAGATATTGATAGTTCTTTCATGTGGATAGTTTTTGGTAAAGTTATAGAAATATTCTTTAAACAATCTTGTAATGGAGGGAAAAAAATTATCAGTCAGGTAACCAATGTTAAGATTTTGTTGTACATTCGCCTTGGTTATTCATCCTAATTCTAAAGTATTATGTCAAAGGGTAAAGTTAAATTTTTCAATGAGAGAAAAGGTTTTGGATTCATCCTAGATGATGAAAGTCAACAAGACGTTTTCGTTCACGTAAGTGGACTGGTAGACAAAATTCGTGAAAATGACCAGGTTACTTTTGATCTTACTGAAGACAACCGGGGTAAAAAAGCGATCAACGTTCGCAGGGTCTGAGTTAGTTTCCCTGGCGTAAAAAAAAAGAGCGAAGTCAGAAACTTCGCTCTTTTTTTTCATAACCTCGCCCCGTTAATTAAGCGGTTCGAGATGCAATTTCAGAGTCCCTTCAAGATACATTTGAACCCAGGCAGTCGGTAACGGACCGTTGAGGGTTCCAAAAACGCGGAAGTAAAATGTCCTGCTTCCGAGATATGGTCTTATATTGGTATTGTTCGTGGTAAGATTGACAGTTTTGGCAGTTGGATCAGTCACTGTCACAGTACCTACCTCCTGGGCCGGATTGAAACCGGCATTCAGGGATATTTCGCCACGGGCAGACTGAAGCCAGGAAAAGGAAACTGAATCCGGCTGATCAATGGTGATAGAACATTGTGTAAATTCAGTATTACCAACAACGCCGCTTGAAAATCCGTAGGAATTTAAAATACTATCAAGGTTGGCTTCGATCTGTCCTGAGTAAAGCAGCTGTTCTCCGCTTTTAAAGGTTGTGGGCGTATAGGTAAAAGTTTGACGAGGTATTTTATAGGAGACATCAATCGCAGTCAGGTCTTTTAGTTTTGAACAAGATGAAAAAAAGAGAATTGGAAAAATTATTACAGACAGCATTGTCAAAAGGATTCTCGTTTTCATGAGATAGATATTTAGGTTAGACTTAGGAAATAATAAAAAAATTATTTATTCAGCATGACCGGCATTACCAGCATCAGGATATCCTCCTCCTTGTTTTCATTATTCACCGGGGTAAGGATTCCCGCTCTGTTGGGGGCAGACATTTCAAGTCTGACTTCGTTGGTGTCGATGTTATTCAGCATCTCGAGAAGGAATTTTGAATTAAAGCCTATTTCGAGATCATCCCCTTCATATGAACAGCTGAGGCGCTCCCTGGCTTCGTTTGAAAAATCTATGTCTTCGGCACTGAGTAACAGTTCCTGTCCCGAAACTTTAAACCGGATCTGGTGTGTTGACTGGTTTGCAAAGATGGATACACGGCGTATGGTTGTAAGCAATGCATGGCGGTCAATGGTCAATTTATTCGGATTCTCTTTTGGAATGACTGCATCATAATTGGGATATTTCCCGTCGATGAGTCGGCAGATCAGATGGAAATTGGAAAAGGAGAAAAACGCATTGGTTTTGTTATATTCGATGGTTACAGGCATCTCCTGAGAGAACAACAATCCTTTAAGCAGGTTCATCGGCTTTTTGGGAAGAATGAACGAAGCTGAATCAGCTGATTTCAGGTCAGTCCGTTTGTACCTTACAAGTTTATGCGCATCGGTTGCCACAAAGGTAATATCCTCAGGTGAAAGTTCACAAAATACGCCGGAAAGCACCAGCCGCAGTTCATCATTGCCGGTAGCAAAAAGGGTTTTGTTAATCGCCTGTGCCATCAGCCGGGAGTCGAAGGTGATGGCGGTGGTTTCTTCCAGAGCCGGGGTACGCGGATATTCTTCACTTTTATGACCCGAAAGTTTATATTTTCCTTCTCCTGCCGATAATTCGATCATCAGCGTTGTCTGGTTGATATTAAAGGCAACCGGGATATCGGGAAAAGTCTTTAAGGTGTCTACAAGAATTTTTGCAGGAATGGCAATGCTTCCCGGGTTCTCTGACATATCGGGTTTAACTGTGACCCGCATGGTGGTTTCAAGGTCGGAGGAGGTGATAATCAAGGCGTCATCACTCAGTTCAAAAAGAAAATCATCCAGAATGGGCAGGGTGTTGTTGGTGTTAATTACCCCCAGAATTGCCTGAAGGTTTTTTAACAAAAGAGTACTGGAGATGATAAATTTCATGGCAGTTTATTTTTGTGAAAATTGTTCCAAATATACGACTTATAATCTGTTCTTACAAAATGGCATGCATTCGTTATGATTTGCCCGGATCGGTATGTTTCCTGCGGAATTCAAATTTCCGCTCCTCTCCTTTCATCAATCGCATGATATTTTTCCGGTGTGTTACCGGGATAAACACAGCGACCACGACCGACAAACCAACCAGGCCCGGGTGACGGATACCAAACAGAAAAAAAACCACGAAGGGGAAGGCCAGTGATGCAAGAATAGATGAAAGAGAAACGAAATGGGTGACAGCCAGGACAATAATAAAAATTGCAAGGACAACCAGGATGGCAAGCGGGAAAAGAGAGATACCGGCGCCCGCAATGGTGCCCACTCCCTTTCCACCTTTAAATCCGGAATATACAGGAAATACGTGACCTAAAACAGCAGCCATGGCCATGCCGATCCTGACATAAACCATCATATCGTACGATAATCCCGGAACCGGGAACCATATAGCGACCTGGACTGCCAACCACCCTTTGAACACATCGACGAGCATCACCGGAATACCGGCCTTATATCCCAGAACCCTGATAACATTGGTCGCACCGGCATTTCCACTTCCATGCTGGCGAACATCGATGCCGTAAAGCATTTTCCCGATCCAAACGGCCGATGAAACTGATCCCAGAAGGTAGGCTACAAGGAGCTCCAATATGATATAAAATACAGTCATCTGTCAAAAAGTTAGTTGATCCTCATTTCAGGTTGCAAAGTAAAATAAATTCTGCTTACCTATTGATTTTCCTCAGTTTGAAATTTCCTGAGGAAGTCCCGCTTTTTTCTTTCCGTTGAAACCGTATAGGCAAATCCTTTAACCAGGTTACCTACCCGTTTTTGTTCCGATTTCGATTGAGCCTCTTTTCGAACAATATCATTGAATTCAAGATCAGAGGAAAGGGCTTGCAGAACATTGTTACGGAAGTTGAAGAAAAACCACTCATCCTTGGCTATTTCCAGATAAAATGTAAATTCATCCCCGTTCCTCTTCTTGGTGAACTCAATAATTCCTCTGACATAACGGTTCATCTGGGTTTTGCCAATGCTTGCTATACCTATATTACCAAACGAAACATATGAGGCGGTCGTGGTATCCCATTTCATCTGCACATCGGCTAAAAACAGGGTACGTTCCAGTGCTTCAGGAAATTTCTTATACCGCCCGAGGAGTTCTGTCTCGTTTTTCAGTCGGTTAAATTCCTGAGAATCCAAAAGATTCTCCATCACCATGGTATAGGGGGAATGCATCAGATTGACCCCCGGAAGGTTGCTCGATTCAATCTGGTTGCTGAACCTGGCCAATCCCTTTTCCGAAAATGGGAAATTGATGGTCATGGCCATTTTGATCCGGGTAGAATCGGGAATGATGAAATAATCGATCGTACCCCAGTTATCCATCTTCAATGCCCCGGAATTCAGACTCAGGTTAAGTTTGCCCTCTCCCCGAACCATGCAATAACCCGTGTTGAGCGCAAGGTAATTCCCTTTAACCGTAAGATTTTTCAGCTTTTCGGGCCTGGAGATGCGGAACTCAGCCGTGGGAACGTTATATTCGATCAGGCCACTGGCCGAAACAATGGTAGTATCGCTGAAACTGATTTTTCTTCTGAAAAAAGAGGGACTGACTTTAACCTCGGTATTAAAAAACATAATTCCCAGGTTGATGGGTTCATTGGCCATGTTCTTCAATGGCATGATCACCGGGATCTGGACATGATTGGGATCGACCGGGCTTGTAAATTTCACCCATTCTGGCTTCGCCGTGAAGCAGTCGGTGATGACATGGAAACCCCCATCGAAAATCAATTTTTTCTGGGCGGCATGCATGGACACCTCTCCTGTAAAGGCGAATTCGGGACTCAATCTGAAATCCAACGAGTCGTTGATTGAACCCATGGCAGCAGTATGTAAAAGTGAATCTGTTTCAACCCTGATACGGTCAAAGTGGATCTTTTCCCTTACCCCTGTCCGGTCTATATAATCATAATCAGCCTGACCCGTATAATTTTTCCTGGAGGAGATGGAGACCTCCGCGTTGTAAAACTGATGAAATCTGGACTTTGTATTGGCAATGATGATCGCGTGATTCAGGGTTTGCATCTGGGCATCCTTAAAAATGACCACCTTGCCTGAATCAGGATAGACGGCGGCATCAGCCACCTTGATGATCTTAACATCTCTGGCATTGATTACGTTTGTACGCAGGTTATATATTGCTTTGGCCGCAAAAAATTTCAGGGAATCCTGTAGCGGATGAACCGAAACAAATTCAGCACCGGTGTAGGCCTGATTGATCAACTGAGTCAAACTCAGAGAATCGGGAATCTGTTTCATGCTCATTTCGTTGGCCAGGAGGATCTCTTCACTGTCGATCAGCCAGTCGAACCTATCCATTGAACACACATATCTGTTGATCGGAAATTCCACCTTTGAAATGCCAACGTTGGATTTAAATTCCCCTTTTCGCTGGTCAAAATCAAAATGGGTCTGATAGTTTTTGGTCGATATGGTGAGGTCGGCCAGGTTATAGGATTTAATCCTGAAGTTGGCGATGAGTGCATCAAATGTTCTTCGCTGAAAGGTAAATCCCCTGGAATCCATTTCTGCATCCTTTATTTTCACATTGCCTTTTCCACTGAGTTTACGGGGTGTAAGAGAAAGTGATCCTGCAAAAGTTGATTGTTCATTGTACATGGCCATCTCCCTGGTCGTACTGGTGATGACCAGAGAATCTTTATAGGGGAGCCAGAATTCCTTAATAGAATCGGCCTCGACAGCCGGGTACTGTACATCTCCACTCGCCTCTACCATCCTGATATTGTTCGCCAGGGTCTTCATCGAGTCAGGCAGAAAAATGAAATCGGTTGAGACGGATGTGGAATTAAGGTATCGAAGCGTGCCATTACCTCGCAATCCCTTGTCGCTCAGGTCAATTTTCGAAACAAATGTCCCTTTCCCGCCGTAAGTAGGAAACCCCGCCGAATCGGTTAATTTCTCCAATCCCAGCGAATAATCAGGGCGAACATTCAGGGGCTTCGTAATCACCGGGAAGATACCGGCTGAGGTCAGGGCTCCGTTAAAATTAAGACTATCTGTCGCCACCACATCCAGGCTGTGTATGGTGAATGGCTGAACTTCAAAGAAAAATTTATCCTTTTTATAAACACCTTTCTGAATACTGCCTTTGTTCCAGTAGACAAAAGCGTTGTTACGATTGGTGAATATGGGGTATTCCTTAAGCGCTTTCAGTCCCGATTTATTCACGGGATCATCGATAAGCAAATCACCACTGAGATTAGTGATGGCCGTGTTGACTTTGACCAGAGGAAAGGAACCGGTTTTGGGATCCATGGTCCTGCTTTTAACATAAAAAACCATTGAATCAACAAATGGCATGTTGATCCTGAACTTATTGTATTCAAATGAGCAATCGTGCGTGTAAAAATCAAACAGGCCGGCGATCATTTTTCCCGAAAAAACAAAGTCCATATCCTTTTTCAACACAACCTCCGAATTTTTTGGATATACCTGCACCTGTTGCGAATCACTCAGAACAACCATAGGCACTCCCTGGATTTTCAGGTCAAAGGTTTCAAGATTCAGTATGCCGTTGGCCGTATTGGTAACGAAAGAGTTAAAAAAAATCACGTCGTAATCAGCTTTGGCGTCCCTGGCCTTGACATAATCGTACAACTTGTTTTTGATCCTGGCCACTTTAGCCTCATAGTCATAAACCAGAAATCCTCTTGTAGCCAGGTTCAGTAACTGAACTTCAACCTGCTCGGCAGGTTTGTTCATGTACTGGGTTAAATCATCGAGGTTAAATTCCCTGGTCTTGTTTTTATCGGTGAAATATTTGATGAGGTTCAGTGGGTTTATCTCATCAATTCCTTTGAGTTTCTCATACCTGTGGAGGGAATAATAGCTACTTGATTCAAACACTGCTTTGCTCTCCTTTGTAGGGCCTTTCATCATCTCAAAATTGATCTTGGGTTCTCCCACATTCCAGTAAAGGGCTTCGCAATAGATTTCTATCTTATGGAATGAATCGAACCACGGACTAATGACTGCAGTCCGTTCATCCTTGGTAAATGAAAGTTCTCTGTTCCCGTGGGTGGCCGTTTGGCTATCCAGGTATTTCATCTGGAGTCCCGGGTGGAATATCGAGTCGTTTTCATGGTAAATGGTGACCGAAGCCATTCCTGAATTGATCCGATCCGGACGGATTACAAAAGTTTCAGAAGATGCGACCACAAAATCCTTCCCATCCTTTTTAAAAAAAAGCCTGGCATGTACAGACCTATCCCCGGTTCCGATGATGCGGCTCCCTTCCATGGAAAAACCACCGAGATAATCAATGTTGCTGAATAAATTCTGGATACCGATCATATGGTTGTATGATGAAAACCGGGGATAGGATGCTTTTTCCTCGGTGACATCGGCCAGTATTTTATCAATATAGCGCCCCAGGATGGGAGAAGGTAAATATTTTTTGTGGGTGAACCTGACCGAATCTGCCGAAAACTTCGAGAACCTCATCTGGATCTCATATTTCGAAAGGCTGGCGAAAATCTTATCCGGATTTTCTCCCGCCCGTTGCCAGTTTACCTTTCCCTCCTGTCCCTTCCACAGTGTCGATGACGGATAGTACACCCCGCTGGTTTCATACACATTCAGGCTGTCGTCATTGGCATAACAAACCAGGTCGGACCTGGAAAAATCGATCTTCGGCACGGTGTCAAAGGCAAATTCGTACGACGAAGTTTTGATTTTCCATCGCGTGGTCGGTGATTTGTAAACCAGGTTTTCGGCAAAGAGGTTGGTGGTCGCCTCGATGAATGCCAGGAATTTCCGGTTGTTTTTATCCGCCACCAGTTTTAACAGGATATCGGACCAGGCGTTGAAACGGGAAGCAGGTTGCTTGGTGCTGAGAATGATGTTGAGTGCATTGATATAACTGAAAAAATCGGGATAGGGGCGTGTTTTTTTTCTCGCCATTTCGTTGAAGATCGAATAGATGATCTTTTGATCCGCAAAGGAAAATTTCTCCTGTTTCCAGTTCTGGAAAAATATCTCCAGGGAGGGGGTAATGATTTTTTTTTCGTTGTCAGCAAGGTTTCCGAAAATGGAATTCAATTCCACAACAAACTTCGCCGAATCCCCGGAGAAATAGAGCCGCTTTTGGCCGTACATAACCAACGACAGAAAGGCAAAGAGGCCTAACAGCAATAATTTCTTTAAATCATAGCCAAAGCTTCTGTTCATTTTATAAATTTGGCACCCACCCAATCATTTTTTACCTGATGGCCAATGTACTGCAAGCCGGACTTGGCCGACACCTCCCGGATCTGGTCAAGATCGCGGGTATAGAATCCGCTTACCAGCAGCGCTCCGCCGGGATTTAAAAACCTGATGTAGACCGGTATGTCAGCAAGTAAAACATTGCGGTTGATATTCGCAATGATCAGATCATATTCCTGTGATGGAATGGATGAGGCATCGCCCTGGATAACCACGACGGAGGATGCATCATTTTTTTCCATATTGTCAAGGGCATTGGCATAGGCCCAGTCGTCGGTGTCAATGGCCACGACCGACCCGGCATCCATCTTGTGGGCGAGAATTGCCAGTACCCCGGTCCCACAACCCATGTCGAGCACCAACTTACCTTTCAGATCCTCTGCAAGAAGCAACTCCAGCATGAGGGAGGTGGTTTCGTGATGGGCGGTTCCAAACGACATTTTCGGTTCGATCACAATGTCGTACCGGATTTCAGCCACGGGAGTGTGAAAGGGAGCGCGCACCTGACATTTACCGGCAATGGTTACCGGTTCGTACGCGCTTTCCCATATCGCATTCCAGTTCTGGGCTTCGACCTTCCTCAGTCCGGAGGTGACACCATGACCGGCTGAAAGCTGCCTGAGGTATTCGCTGACCGGGCCTTGGTTAAACTCATCCTCACGGATAAAACCCTGGATTCCCGTTTCGGTTTCCATAAAACTTTCAAACCCCATTTCGGCAAGTTGGGCCATGGCAATTTCAGGGTCAAGATCCCCGAAATTGGCCATATTCAGTTCGAAATAATCCATGGTTAAAGGGCTGAAACAATCTGTATGAATTCATCTGCTTTAAGCGAGGCACCCCCGATCAATCCACCATCCACATCGGGTTGGGCGAAAAGTTCCGCGGCATTTTTCCCGTTACAGCTTCCGCCATATAAAATCGTTGTCCCGGCTGCTGTTTTGGCATCATATTTTTCTGCAATCAGACCCCGGATAAAGGCATGCATCTCCTGCGCCTGTTCCTTGGTAGCTGTCACGCCAGTGCCAATGGCCCAAACCGGTTCATAGGCAATGACCACTTTCCGGAATTCTGCTACCGGAAGATGGAAGAGCGATTCAACCAACTGGGCTGTCACCACCGAAAAATGCTGTTTGGCCTCCCTTTCGGCCAGCACTTCGCCACAGCAGAATATCGGATGGATTTCATTTTTAAGCAAAGCATCCACTTTCCGTAACAGGAATTCGTGGCTTTCGTTAAAATATTTGCGCCGTTCCGAATGGCCGATGATGCAATAGTCCACTTTCAGTTCCTTCAGCATCAGGGGGCTGATCTCACCCGTAAAGGCTCCTGAATCCTCAGGATAGATATTCTGAGCGCCCACTTTGAAATTGGATTCAAAGGCAACATCCATGGCCATTTCCAGGTAAAGCGCCGGCGGGCACAGGATCACCTCTGCATTGGATAATTTAACATCATCGAGGGCATCCGCGATCTCGGTAATCAGTGTCTCTGCTTCAGAAAAGGTTTTATTCATTTTCCAGTTCCCGGCAACAATCTTCTTTCTCATTTTATAATTATTTTGGTGATTAGGTTAGTAAAAATTCAGGTAACAGGGTAAAATTTTCATTGCAATCTGATCCTCGGGTCCAGCAAACCATAAATAATATCAACGAAAAAATTAATGATGATCAGGATGATGGAGATAAAAAGCACAGCCCCCATCACCACGGGGAAATCATATTTTTCAAGGGCATTTACGATGACCACCCCGATTCCCTTCCAGTCGAAAACAAACTCAACAAACACGGCACCGGCAAGCAGTGAGGCAAGCCAACCCGAGATGGCCGTGACCACAGGGTTCATCGCATTTTTCAGGGCATGTTTCATGATGATCCTTGATTTGCTTAACCCTTTTGCCCTGGCGGTTCTGATGTAATCCTGGGTCATCACCTCCAGCAACGAATTCCTGGTAAGTTCCACGATGATGGCCAGGGGACGGATCCCAAGTGTAAAGGCGGGAAGGATCAGGTTCTTAAGTTCGAGAAATGATCCGCGCCCGTAATCATCTACGCCGTAAAGACTTCCCGACATGTTCAGACCGGTGAACCTGACCAGCACAAAGGCAAAGATCCATGCATTGAGGATGGCCACAAAAAAGGAGGGCAGCGACATTCCAAGTACAGAAAAAACAAGTGACAACCGGTCGACCAGACTGTTTTTGTAGATGGCGCATAAGATACCGATGGCAATGCCGAAGAGGATGGCAAAGGCCATGGCCACGCAAGCCAGGATGATGGTGTTCACAAAACCCTCGGCCAGGATCTCCGACACATTCCGTTTCGATTGGTACGACCGGCGCAGGTAGGGTTCCTTCAGCACAAGAGCAGAACTTCCGACAGAGATCAGCCGGATGGTCTTTCCATACTTGGAGGGATCGAGGAACCAGAAGCTTTTGGTGTCGCTGACATTATGAATCGAAACCGGGGAAAGATCATTCAGGTAATTGACAAACTGGATGGCAAGCGGTTTATCACGGCCGAGGTCTTTGTTGATCGCCTCGACGGAAGCTACATCCGCACGTTGTCCAAGCATCATGCGTGCAGGGTCGCCCGGCAGGACATTGAAAAGAAAGAATACGACCACTATGACTCCGAACAGAACAAGAATACCGTACCAGAATCGTTTTAAAATGAACTGTCTCATGAAACAATTTACATGCTGTCTCTCACTTTTTCAGATACTTCTGCTTAACCGCATCATAGGACTGGAAATCGCGGAATCCCCATTTGGCCAAAACGATACCATCTTTCAAAATCAGGAGGCCTGGATTGGACCGAACCATGGTTTTAAGTACAACATCATCGGCGTTGTAATAGTTAAATGCCGTTCCATTGGCCATACGGAACTGTTTTATTTCTCCCGGAAGGGAATTGGTGAGGCAAATGAAAGAGTAACCATCCGCGGCAGCCTTTTTATAGAAGGGAAGGATCTTATGAAAGCCCTCCCGGTGCGTCTTGTTCAAATCATAGGCTACCAGGATAAACTGGTAATCGGGATTATTCAGAATGGCGGAGGTGAAATCCATCCCGTTCTGATCCTCCACGCGCAAGGCTACACCCTGGTTTTTATTCGGATCAACGACGCGCTGGCTTTTAAAGATCCAGTTTGCAAGCCATACCGAATCATTCCATGGGTAATCCGGTGATACATATTCCTTTTCCTCTCCCGTCAGTTTATTTTTATAGGTCACATAAAATTTCACAGGCAGGGTCTCTGTTTTATTTACCCGGTTTCCTACCTTCCAGTCCATGAAATCGATGATCGGCAGGTGCCGGTAGCAATAAATTGATAGAGCGGAGAAGGCAGCCGCTATAATAAACAACATGGTAAAATCACCCAATGAAGGTAAAAGACTTCTGAATTTCTTCCGCCAGATGAATATGGGCACAACAAAACCCATCAGGATGATATTTTTAATAAAAGTCTGTATATTGGTGAGCTTCAATGCTTCACCAAAGCATCCGCAATCGGGGACCAGGTTGTATACTGCATCGAAAAAAGTCAGGACCGTAAAGTAGATCATCATGGCCAATAAAACCCAGGCCATTTTACGAATCCATAGATTGAACAGCAGGCTTATTCCGACTGAGAATTCAAGAACACATAAAAAAATAGTCAGGTAGAGGCTGAATTGCATAAACCAGGGAATATTAAAGGCCAGAAAATAATCCTCCATCCTGTAAACAGTGCCCAACGGATCAATGGCCTTAACAAACCCCGAGTAAATAAAAACAAGTCCAACTAGAATCCGGAAAATAGTTCTTAGAATTTTCATACCTCTTTCCATATTTCTGAGGCTAAAATTAACAATTTTCTCGGTTTTGGTTGTACTTTTGGGCAGCATTTTTAACAAAGAAATGAACAAACTTTTTTGGGAGACAAAAGAATTGGATCTTGCAATCCCGCTGGTAATGGGGATCCTGAATATCACCCCCGATTCTTTTTTCGACGGAGGCCGGTACACGAACCTCTATGACCAGTTGAACCATGCGGAGCAGATGATCCGCGACGGGGCTTCGATCATCGATATCGGGGCGGTTTCAACCCGGCCGGGATCAGCCGGGGTGAGCGAAACAGTCGAAATTGAACGGCTGCTCCCTGCCCTGAAATCCATCCGCAAACACTTTCCAGAATGTTTCATTTCGGTCGACACCTTCCGCGCATCCGTTGCCAGGGCAGTCATTGCTGAAGGAGTCGACATGATCAATGACATTTACGGTGGCCGTTTTGAAAAAGGAATGCTCGACGCCATGGCCACGTTAAATGTGCCGTACATCCTCATGCACATGCAAGGCAGCCCGCAGAATATGCAGCAAAATCCCGGGTACGCCGATGTGGTTGCTGAGGTCACCTATTTTTTTGAAAAACAGCTTGATCTTTGCCGGGAGAAGGGGATCCGGCAGGTTTTGGTTGACCCCGGATTCGGGTTCGGGAAATCGGTTGAACACAATTTCGCCCTGCTTGAACATCTCGACGGGTTTAAATCGTTTGGAGTGCCTGTTGTCGCCGGACTTTCCCGCAAATCAATGATTAACCGCGTGTTGCAGATCACTCCGACTGATGCCGGGAACGGCACAACCGTGCTGAATACCATTGCACTGATGAAGGGAGCCGACATTTTGAGGGTCCATGATGTCAAAGAGGCGATGGAGGCTGTCAAACTGGTGAGGCAACTCAGTTAACCGGAATTTGCTACCTTTGAATCCGGAAAAGTAATACCACCTATGTTTCTTATTGGCCTGTTCAGTCTTCGCGTCGTCGACATCATCGATATACTTGTATTTGCCATTCTGTTATATGAGATCTACAATCTCGTAAAGGGGACAGCGGCCATCCGGATCTTTATCGGGATCATCGCTGTATATGTCCTCTGGAAAGTTGTCAAAGCATTGCAGATGCAATTGCTTACTGAGATTCTCGGGCAATTTATCAGCGTGGGCGTTATTGCCCTGATTGTGGTGTTCCAACCCGAAATCAGGCAGTTCCTGCTGCTGGTGGGAAATACCAGGATCATTAAAAACCAGCGAAAGCGGTTTCTCTTCTGGCGTTTTAAGATCAACAACCCCGTCAACCTGAACATTGATAAAATTGTTATGGCCTGTCAGAAAATGTCAGAAACCAAAACGGGGGCATTGATCGTTATCACACAGCAAAATGAGCTGAATCAATACATTGCAACGGGACAGCCTGTTGATTGCAAGATATCAGAGGTCATGCTGGAGACCATTTTCTTTAAGAACAGTCCGCTGCATGATGGTGCCGTGATCATCACAGGCGATCATATCCGCGCGGCACGATGCATCCTTCCGGTCTCAAATAAGGAGGGCATTCCACCCTATTGCGGGCTGCGTCACCGGGCTGCTGTTGGAATTACCGAGAAATCAGATGCCATCGCCATTGTTGTCTCGGAAGAGCGGGGACGGCTTGCCTATAGTTATGAAGGCAACCTGTATGAGAACATTACACCGGCCAACCTGTCGACAGCACTGGTAAGCCTGTTCAAATAATGAAGCGGGCATCCGCAAAGAGGATGCGCTCAAACAAACCCGAAGTTCCGGATATTTACCGCTTTTTGCTTTTCTTCATCTTTGCCAGCGAATCAGCACGACGGGTACTGTCGGCTTTCGCTCTGGCTTCAAATTCCCTGACAATCATCTCGGGTGTTTTCCCCAGATTTTGGAGTGCCAGCTTGGCATCTTTTGTAAAATCATTCGATGGATATTTCTCGATGAATATCGTGTAGGTCTCCCGGGCCCTGTCAAGATCATGCATCAGGTTTTCGTAAACAAAAGCTTTGAAAAACATGCACATGGCTGCTTTTGGCTTATCGGGATAATCGTTGATGTACTGATCGAAAAACAGCAGTGCCTTTTTCCCGTCGCCTGCATTCATGGCCAGGTTGGCGGCCTTGAATACGTAACCGGCCGACAGGGAATCCTGCGGATATTCCTTGATGAATTCCATGTAGAAGGCAACCAGGCTGTCTGATTTTTCCTTGTTAAAGCTGACAACTTCAGGAGAAAAGAGACTTTTTTCCATGACATTGATGCGGCTGACGGACTTTTCGCGTGATGGTTTGCAACCGGTCACCAATACAATTGAAATAAAGAGAAGGGTAATGATCTGACTTTTCATAAGATTGATTTTTCTGTTATTAACCTGAGTCCGTTTGGGAAGCTTCTATCTTCTCCCTTTTTTAACCTGAGGAAAGAGCATTTTATACGACACCTCAACATTTCCTTTGCTGATATCAGAAAGCCTTCGTTTGAGCAACATCTTTTTCAGGGAAGGAATGCGGTCGACGAATACAATGCCCTCAATGTGATCGTATTCATGCTGAACAACCCGTGCAATGACCCCATCGAACCGTTCATCATGTTCCACAAAATTTTCATCCATGTACCTGATATGGATAACAGGTTTTCGCATAATGTCCTCCCTTAACCCGGGAAAACTGAGACAGCCTTCGTTAAATGAAAATTCCTCTCCCTCCTCTTTGTATATCTTTGCATTGATTAAAACCTTCTTGAAAAATTCCGTTTCAGGGTATTTTTCCATAAAGGCAGAGGCATCAATTACAATAAGCCGGATAGACCGATTCACCTGCGGTGCGGCCAATCCCACGCCATCAGACTGGTACATGGTCTCCCACATATTTTCGATAAACCCCTTCAAATCGGGATAATCTGAAGGAATTTCTTCCGCTACTTTTTTTAACACCGGATGTCCGTATGCAACAACTGGCAAAATCATACAATCTTGGTTAAATGTCTACTGAATGAATAAAACGGGAAAAAATAACTCATGTTCCGGGGCTCACTTTTTCCATATACGACTGCAGGATTATTGTTGCACTTACTGTATCAACCAGGGCTTTATCCTGACGCACTTTTTTCTTCATTCCTGCTTCCAGGATAGCGCGTGAAGCCATCAGCGAAGTAAAGCGCTCATCCATCCGCACCACCGGAATGGCCGGAAAAGCAGCCCTGAGCCTGAGAATAAAGGGCTCAATGAAAACTGCTGATTCCGAAGCTGTATTGTTCATCTGTTTCGGTTCTCCCACAACAAAACACTCCACTTGATTATTTCTCAGGTAATCCCTCAGATACTCAAGTACATCCATCGACCGTACCGTGGTCAAACCCGTGGCAATGATCTTGAGTTCATCGGTCACAGCAATGCCGGTTCGCTTCTGTCCGTAATCAATCGCAACAATCCTGCCCATCCTTCAATTTTGGTGCAAAGCTACGAAGATTTGAAATTTTTAGCTAATTTTGGAATGCAGAAAATGTCTCCATACACATGACCAATCTTAAACAAATCATTGAATCAGCCTGGGATGACCGCGAGTTACTGAAGGGATCCGGAACAAAGGAGGCAATTTCTGAAGTAGTTGATCAGCTTGACCAGGGCCGCCTTCGTATCGCCGATTTCAGGGAGGGTGAGTGGGTTACCAATGAATGGATCAAAAAGGCTGTGATACTTTACTTTCCCATCCGCAAGATGGAACTGACCGAGGTGGGGCCATTTCAATTCTATGATAAAATCCCGCTGAAGACAAACTGGGATAAACTGGGTGTCCGTGTGGTACCTCATGCAATTGCCCGCTACGGATCATTCATAGCCCCCGGGGTGGTAATGATGCCCTCGTATGTAAATATAGGGGCTTACATCGATGCAGGGACCATGGTTGATACCTGGGCCACCGTGGGCTCGTGCGCCCAGATCGGAAAGCACTGCCACCTGAGCGGGGGAGTTGGAATTGGCGGGGTGCTCGAACCGGTCCAGGCCGCGCCTGTGATCATTGAGGACCATTGTTTCCTGGGCTCCAGGAGCATCGTGGTGGAGGGGGTCCGCCTGGGCCGTGAAGTTGTGCTTGGAGCCAATGTTGTGTTGACCGGTTCGACCCGGATCATTGATGTTTCAGGTGATGTACCTGTTGAATATAAAGGTTATGTCCCTCCCCGTTCCGTGGTGATCCCCGGTACCCTTCCCAAAAAATTCCCGGCAGGGGTTTACCAGGTGCCCTGTGCCCTGATCATCGGGCAGCGCAAGGAATCTACCGACATGAAAACATCATTAAACCAGGCATTACGGGACTTTGACGTGGCTGTGTAAATGAAAAAAATCCTGGTAATTCAAACGGCCTCCATCGGAGATGTTATTCTTGCTACACCGGTACTTGAAAAATTGCACCAGTACTTTCCCGAAGCAAAGATTGACCTCCTGGTAAAAAAGGGAAACGAAACTCTTTTTACAGGCCATCCATTCCTTCATGAAGTGCTTACCTGGGATAAGCAATCCCACAAATACCGCAACTTTGATAAACTGATGCACCAGGTCTGGTTCGCAAAGTATGATCTCGTCGTGAACATGCAGCGGTTTTTCCTCACGGGTTTGATGACCGGAATTTCGCGTGCCGGGATGCGAATCGGTTTCGACAAAAATCCATTGTCGTTTCTTTTCACACACAAGATCAGTCATAAGATCGGGCAGGGGATTCATGAAATCGAGCGGAACCTGGTTCTCATCAGCGCGATCACCGACAATGAAAGGACGATGCCACGGATCTATCCGGGTCCCTCCGATTTCAACCACGTGGCCGCATTCAAAACCGGCTTGTATTATACCCTTTCCCCTGCATCACTTTGGTTCACAAAGCAGTTCCCGGCAGAAAAGTGGGTTGGATTGGCAAAGCTTATCTCCCGGGATGCAGCTGTTTACCTCTTTGGTTCCCCCGGAGACGCTTCCCTGTGTGATGAAATAATCAGGCAGGCGAACCATCCGGCCATGAAAAACCTAGCAGGCAAACTTACCTTCCTGCAATCGGCCGCCCTGATGAAGGATGCAAGGATGAATTTCACAAACGACTCGGCCCCGATGCACCTGGCTTCGGCTGTCAATGCGCCGGTCACCGCCATCTACTGTTCCACCATCCCCGGTTTCGGTTTCGGACCTCTTTCAGACAATTCCCGGGTTGTGGAGATCACGGAAAAACTGCTTTGCCGGCCATGCGGACTCCACGGTTACAGGTCATGCCCGGAAAAACATTTCAGGTGTGCCATGGGGATCACCAACGATCAACTTGCCGCTCACTTGTAGCAAAATCTCCTGTTTTATGAACACCTGCCATCCATGGGCAATTTGTCACTACCTTTGCACGTTATTTTGCAGACTGGTTTTTATTAATGTATGTCAGTAATAGAAAAGGAAATACTGCTTTGTATCGACGTTTTGGCCAAAGGAGGAACGTTGTTGTATCCAACCGACACCATCTGGGGTATTGGTTGTGATGCCACGAATCCTGTCGCAGTCGACAAGGTATATCGTTTGAAAAGAAAGATTGAAAGGAAAAACCTGATCATCCTGCTTGATGAAGCAGAAAAAATCAGGGATTATGTCTCTGTGATCCCCGACATTGCATGGGATCTTCTGAAAAGTGTTGATACCCCGCTGACCATCATCTATCCTGATGCAAAGAATCTGGCTGCAAATGTGATTGCCGATGATGGTTCCATTGCCATCCGCGTTGTCAGAAATGATTTTTGCAGGGGACTGATCAGGAAATTTGGGAAGCCCATCGTGTCCACTTCCGCAAATATTTCAGGTCATCTGCCTCCCAGGGAGTTTAAGGATATTGACAACGAAATCATGGATGGGGCCGATCATGTAGTTGATGAATCGCTTGATCAGTTGCAGCAGGTCAAAGCCTCCAGAATCATCAAACTTTTTCTGAATGGAGAATTCAGAATTATCCGTCATTAACTTTACATTGAAATCCCTTGATAAATAAATTAATCTTCTCACTGATATTGGTGGTCCTGCTTTTTTCTGAGACCCGGGCAAATGGTGATCCAATTGATAAACCCAAAAAATTTTCAATCAGTGGAAAGATCAGGGATCATCGCAGCGGTGAAGCCTTACTTGGAGCTACTGTTTTTGTCAAAGAACTGAAAACGGGTACGGTCACTGATCTTTACGGAAATTATTCCCTTACGTTGAATGAAGGGAACTACACCCTTCAGTTTTCCTACATCGGGTATACCACGGTCGATAAACGGTTTGAACTCATAAAGGACATTCCATTTACCCTCGAACTTGAACCGCAACAGCACCAGCTGAAGGAGGTGGAGATCACGAGTGAAAAAAATGATAAAAATGTTGTTAAACCCGAGATGAGTACCTTCCGGATGGATATCAAAACCATCCAGCGGATTCCTGCGCTGATGGGAGAGGTTGACATCATCAAGGCCATCCAGCTGCTTCCCGGGGTGCAGTCGGTGGGCGAAGGATCAAGCGGTTTCAGTGTCCGCGGCGGTGCCCCCGATCAGAACCTGATTCTCCTCGACGAAGCCACGGTTTACAACGCATCCCACCTGATGGGTTTTTTCTCCGTATTCAACAACGATGCGATCAAGGATGTAAAACTTTACAAGGGCGATATACCCGCAAATTACGGAGGGCGCCTGGCCTCCGTGCTCGATGTCCGCATGAATGAAGGAAATTCAAAGAAGTTTGAAGTGAACGGGGGCATCGGGATCATTGCCAGCAGGCTCACGGTCGAAGGGCCCATCGTGAAAGACAAAGCGTCGTTCATCCTTTCGGGACGCCGGACCTATGCAGATATTTTTCTTCCGCTCTCTTCCAATAAAGCACTCCAGAACAACCGGCTCTATTTTTATGATCTGAATGCCAAAGTAAACTACCGGATTGACGACAACAACCAGGTGTTTTTGTCAGGCTATTTTGGCAGGGATGTTTTCAAAAATGGTTTTGCCGGGATGAAATGGGGCAATGAAACGGCCACTGTCAGGTGGAATCACCTGTTCACAAAGCAGTTATTTTCAAATTTTTCCCTCATCTACAGCAATTACCTCTATAATCTCGGCACCGCTGAAGGAAACAACAACTCCTTCGACTGGGTCTCAAACCTGCGTGATCTTGGATTTAAAGGCGACTTCAGCTATTACCTGAATACCAAAAACACCATTAAATTCGGCGCTTCGGTCATCTACCACATGTTCAACCCGGGAGAAGCCAAGGGAACAGGCGACCAGACCGTATTCGCAGATGTGAAGGTTCCCAACAGCTATGCATTTGAAACAGGAGTTTATGCCAGCAATGAACAAAAATTAGGGGAACACTTTACGGTAAAATACGGCTTGCGGTATTCCATGTTCCAGAATACCGGACCGGGGACCGTTTTCCATTACGATTCAGCCTACCAGGCCACCGATTCCACCGTCTACAAAGCGGGAGTCCTTTATAATACGTACGTGGGACTGGAACCACGTCTTGGACTGCTTTATGATTTTAACAGCAAGCACTCAGTAAAGGCAAGCTATGCCAGGACCAATCAGTACCTTCAGCTTGCCCAGAATTCAACCGTTGGGACACCGCTCGATATTTGGTTTCCGGCCAGTCCGAACGTCAAACCCCAGGTTGCCGACCAGGTTGCCGTAGGCTATTTCAGAAATTTCCGCAGGAATACCATCGAGACCTCGGTGGAGGCCTATTATAAATGGATGAAAAATGTGGTAGACTTCAAGGATTTTGCCCAGCTGCTGCTCAACAATAAACTGGAAGGTGAGATCCGCACCGGGAAGGCCTGGTCCTATGGGATTGAATTTCTCATCAGGCTCAACGAAGAGAAGATCAACGGATGGATCAGCTATACATACTCCCGGACCTTCCGCCAGATCAATGAGATCAATGACAACAACCCCTACCCTGCGCCATATGACAAGCCAAACAATATTTCGGTTGTCCTGAATTATGTCATCAGCAAGCGTTTTACCGTTTCCGCCAACTGGGTTTATGCAACCGGTGCACCGGTTACCTTCCCGACCGGAAGGGCCGAGATCGGGGGAAAGATCGTGCCTATTTATTCTGACCGGAATCAATACCGGTACCAGGATTACCATCGTCTCGACCTGTCACTTACCTTCTTCAGCAAGCAGGTCCCCGGCAGGAAGTTCAACTGGGACCTGAATTTTTCGGTTTACAATGCATACAACCGGCACAATACCTGGTCCATAAATTTCACCCAGGACAACCTGAACCCGGATGTCACTTATGCCGAGAAGGTTTATCTCTTCGGAATCATCCCTTCTCTCACCTTTAATTTTCATTTCAACAATGAATAGGAAAATCATTCATATGGTCGTGCTCGCTTTGCTGACCACGGCCTGCACCGAGAAAATCGACATCAAGCTCGACAGCACCTATACCAGGTTGGTGGTGGATGGCAACATTGAATCCGATACCAATGCCTATTCCGTAACCCTGACCAAGTCGGCCGACTATTTTTCAAATGAGCCCGTGCCGAAGGTGGTGAATGCGGCATTATGGATCAATGACGGTCTGAATACCTATTTAATGCACGAAACTAAAACAGGCATCTCCGGGATTTACGAAACAGACCCTGATTTTGCGGGTCACAAAGGCAATACTTACACGCTTCATGTCGAACTGCCGGAAGCCATTGCCGGAAAATCAAGCTTTGAAGCCTCATCCTACCTCCCATCGGTCACTCACCTCGATTCCATAAGGGCCGTGTTCAATCCCGACATTGGCAAGAAGGGAATCTGGACGATCAAATTATGGACCCAGGAGCCTGGCGATGAGATCAATTTTTATCTTTTCAATCTTTATAAGAACGGCCAGCTGCTGACCGACACCATAACGAAAAAGGTCATTTCCGATGATAAATTCTTTAACGGGAGCTATATGAATGGCGTGGTTGTCATGTATATCAACAATGATCATCCCTGGGAAACCCTCCATAAAGGTGACACGGTCATGCTTCAGATGTCGGGAATTACCAAGGAGTACTATGATTTCATAGACCAGATAAAGCAATCCGGTTTTAACATCCCGTTTTTCAGTGGTCCTCCGGCGAACGTGAAGGGGAATGTGAACAACGGGGGAGTCGGGTTCTTTGCCGCCTATTCAAACAGCTATGCAAAAACGATCGTGAAATAATAGGCGGTCCAATGGGATGCGCTTCCGTCACTTCATGATTCAGGCATTTTACGTGTCAATCCAAACATACATTCAAATGAAAAGAGCACGTTCATCCATGGTGTTTTTACAGTTCCTGTGCATCGCCATCCTTATACCTGGAGTTGCCTGGTCACAGGAAAACGGGAAAAAACTGGTTGGTTCATGGGCCGGGCCCATTAAAATTCAGGGGATCGAGATCAGGCTGGTCATGAATGTTTCATTCAATGAAGCCGACAGCCTGATCGTCACCTTCGACAGTCCGGATCAGGGAGCAAAGGGAATTCCGACCAGCAAGGTAGCCTTCAGGGAAGATTCCGTTTTTGTCTCCTCAAAAAAAATCGCCGGAAAATTCAGTGGGAAGACCAATGCTGACATTACCTCCATTTCAGGATCATGGCGGCAAGGGGGCACCTCTTTTCCTCTTACGCTGATCAAACAGGAGAAGCCGGTCACGGTGAACCGGCCCCAGGAGCCCAAACCTCCGTTCCCTTACCGCTCCGAAGAGGTTGTCTTCAGAAATAATCCGGGTGGTTTTGATCTTGCCGGAACCCTTACCCTCCCTGAAAAAAAGGGCCGTTATCCGGTCGTTATCCTGGTTTCGGGGTCGGGGCCCCAGAACCGCGATGAAGAATTTCTTCAGCACAAACCTTTTCTTTTGCTGGCTGATTACCTCACCAGGCAGGGAATGGCCGTTCTCCGCTACGATGACCGCGGGATTGCCAAATCGGGCGGAGTATTTAAAACAGCCACCACACTCGATTTTGCGACTGATGCGGAAGCCGCACTCGATTTTTTAAAGCAGCAACCTGAGATTGACACCACCCGCATCGGCCTTTTGGGCCACAGTGAAGGCGGAATCATTGCCCCCATCGTCGCATCATGGCATCCGGAGGTGGCATTCATTATCCTGATGGCCGGGCCCGGACTTACCGGAGATCAGATCGTGATCATGCAGGCCGCGCTGATCAGCAGGGCTGAAGGGATGGATGAGCAGACCATCCGGTTCAATGAAAAATTGAACCGGGATATTTTTTCAGCTGTGAAAAAAAACCAGGATAATGCAAAAGCCGAAAAAAAGATCCGTGCTTTATTCGCAGCTGCAGATAAAAAATACAGGTCAGATACAAGTTACCATAAACTGACGGAAGCAGAAATAGCCGGACAAATAGCCAACATCACCTCACCCTGGTTTCGTTGCTTTTTAACCCTCAACCCCGAAGTATATCTTTCGCAGGTAAAGTGCCCGGTGCTGGCCATTAATGGCAGCCTTGACCTCCAGGTTCCTCCCAAAGAGGATCTTCAGGCAATTGAAAAAGCACTGATCTTCGGGGGGAACTCCCGTTATACCATGGAAGAACTTCCGGGATTGAACCATCTTTTTCAGACAGCTAAAACCGGAAGTCCATCAGAATACTCAAAAATTGAAGAGACCATTTCACCTGCGGCCCTTGGGGTGATCGGGAAGTGGATTCAAAAGACGAATAACGAATGACGAATGACGAATGAAATTTACAATGTACGATGTACGATTTTTTCCGTCACGCGTCACCTGTCACGTCTACACTCCATTTTCCCTTGTTACCTTGTTACCCTGTTCCCTTGTCACCTTGTCACCTTGTTACCTTGTCACCTTATTATTTGCATCCTCTTCGCTTCCAGCATACGGCCATTGCTAACCAGCCGGTAAATATATAACCCACTTTGAAGCGAGGCGGTATTGATCTCAATTTTCGTTGTTCCGGTTTTTACCTGGTATGTCGAAAGCCTTCTTCCGACCATATCGGTAATTTCCAGAGTCATTGGATGATCAACAGAAGATAATTCAATGGTGGTAAGATTGCTGACCGGATTTGGAAAATTCTGGCCAAGATAGGCGGTGCTGTTACGTGGATGTTCATTCAAACCAACCCCTTCCATGAACCAGGCATAGGTTTTACCGATCACATCGTTCCTGACATCTGCATTCTGAACCATTTCAAGTCCCACGCCAAAATAGACAACTTTCGCCTCACCTTTGGTTGATTTGACTGCACAGATTTTTGTTTTTGCGGTATTGTAGTAAAACACTGTGGTGGCATTATCAAGCGGAGAGATTTGGTCGGGGTACATATTTCCGCCATAAACATCCACAATATTTGAGGTCACGGTGGTTCCATAGATCGGATCATCGGTATTGGCAACCAGTTTATTGTTGGCCGTACTGCCATCATCAATAAAGGCAGCTTTCAGATAGCTGGTATATAACTCCTTTGTTTCAGTTGTGCCATGGCTTCCGGAAGCGCCACTCATGATATCCCAGCCTATATCCTGTCCCGACACCAGGAGGTTGCCACCACGGTCAACAAATGCTTTAGCCGCTATGGCTTCCGGATCAGTGAATGCAGGAAAGGTCCAGGCGATATTGTAGAAAATATTCAGGACTTCAGTAAGGATGCCGGCGGCATCGGCCTGAACAAAAATATTCGATTTGATCGTAGCCAGGTTGTTACATCCGGCAGCAGCCAATCCAGCCAGGTATACATCCTGGTGAAGGGTGGCATAATTGTCGCCAGCCGCATTGACCAGTAAGGTCTGCACATTCGACATGACCTGCACAGTAATATATTTGGTCGGGGCATTTGGATTGTTCACCGAGGAGAGTTCAAAAGTATAGGGTTCAAAACTTGCAGCAGAACCTGGCGTCACATGAAGAACCAGCGGTTTGGATGTCCCCTTTTCAAGATCGACCAGTGTGCTGTCGGTGAAAGTTTGTCCGTCAATTTCAAAATCGGAGGTCCAGTCTGAAGGCGGATTTGATACAAGTTTTAATTTGAAGGACTCTGTCCCGGCCAGGTTACTGTTGGCCATCAGGTCGAAATTCGTGATCGCACTTGGCTGTCCAAGTTTGAGGGCAGCATCTGCGGTGGTGATGTCACCGATGTAGAGGTTGGTTCCGTCAATCGCCGGCACCACGTCTCCCGTAAGGATCTCCTGATGTCCCTGGGCCACGTACACAGCGACTTCACAGTTTTCCACAACGCAGGGAATGTTGTTATATGCGGCAGGGATCGTATAGATATAGTCTCTTTCAACCAATGAACCCTGGGTGGTAGTGGTTACCTCATCACCCCACTGACCGGTGAGAAAATAGCGGAGCGCTTCCATATGTTCATAGTTATTGCCGGCGCCGCCACCCGTCTGCGGACCGAAAATATGGTTCTGAATCAGCGCTACATTGATAAAATTGGAGGGGGTTGCGCTGGCATCAGTATAATATAATTCCACATGAACAGTCAATTCGCGGGAGGTGGCATTATAGGAGGTTTCAACCCCCACATTCACAGGGGAGGCTTGCTGAAGAATGACTTCAGAGTTTGCCGTCCAGTCACCACGTCCAAGTGCAGTTGTGGTTCCGGTGAAAACATGCCGGTTTACGGTACCCGACGGATAGCCTGTAAGTCCGGTCTGATTTGCCAGTGCATCGCCAAAGGGAGTGCGAAAATCGGGCTCCCCGGCTCCCGGGGTAGCAAATGAGCCCTGGTGAATGGCGACAACAACGGCTCTTCCAGGATGATTTGCCAGTATGCCTGCTGAAATCACATGTCCTTCAGGACAGTACTGGCAGTGAATACCCGTATATTCCTCAAGTACAATGTTTTTATTGAGCGGCTGGGTGGTCACAAGCGTTTGTGACTGGGCTGCAAAAATGGCTGTAATGACAATGAACAATGCAGATAAAATTCGTTTCATGTTTTTGGATTGAAGTTAGAAATGGTAAGACCCGACAAATATAAATATAATTCAATTGTAAGGGTTGACCCATGACAAAAATTGAGTCGGCTGATTTCTGATTAATCGCTATCTTTGCTTTACCGATATCGGTTTAATCATGCACCATCCTATGGAAAAAACAACTGAGGCCATCTCCCCTGTCGACGGCCGGTACAGATCCATTGCAGAGCCCCTGGCGGCCTATTTCTCCGAAGGCGCTGTCATCCGTTACAGGATCCTGGTTGAGGTGGAGTACTTCATCGCCCTGTGTAAAATTCCGCTGCCCCAGTTAAAGGGTTTTGAAAAAAAGATATTCCCGAAACTCAGGCACATCTATGAAAAATTCGATCAGGAAGATGCTGCACGGGTGAAGGAGATCGAAAAGGTGACGAACCATGACGTAAAGGCCATCGAATATTTCGTGAAGGAGCAATTTGATTTGCTCGGAGTTGGCCAGTTCAAGGAGTTCATTCATTTCGGACTTACTTCACAGGACATAAACAACACCGCATTCCCGCTGGCATTGCGCGATGCATACCACGACATCGTCGAGCCGGCGATTGAAGCGGTTTATATTGACCTGCTGGCACGTTCAAGGGAATGGAAAATGGTACCGATGCTTGCACGCACCCACGGGCAGCCTGCTTCACCGACAACGGTGGGAAAGGAGCTCTATGTCTTTGTCGAAAGGCTTGGGATGCAACTCGCCCTGATCGAGACAATCCCCGTTTCGGCAAAATTCGGTGGAGCTACCGGCAACTTCAATGCGCACCAGGTCGCCTATCCGGCCATCGATTGGGTTAAGTTCGCCAATAAATTTGTCAATGGCACTCTTGGACTGGAACGCTGCCAGACAACTACACAGATCGAGCATTACGACAACATGGCTGCCTTCTTTGACAACATGAAACGGATCAACACGATTTTGATTGACCTCGACCGCGATCTGTGGACCTACATTTCGATGGATTATTTTAAACAAAAGGTAAAGGAATCTGAAACAGGATCCTCCACCATGCCACATAAAATCAACCCCATCGATTTTGAAAATTCGGAGGGAAATCTGGGCATTGCCAATGCGCTGTTTGAACATTTATCCATCAAGCTTCCTGTGTCCAGGTTACAACGTGATCTCACCGATTCCACCGTGATACGGAATATCGGTGTTCCCATGGCCCATACCCTGATTGCATATAAATCGCTGCTGAAAGGGCTGAACAAACTGATATTAAATGAAGTGAAGATCAAATCCGACCTTGAGGCCAACTGGGCTGTTGTTTCCGAAGCCATTCAGACAATCCTGCGACGCGAAGGATATCCCAATCCTTACGAAACACTGAAGAATCTGACCCGCGGGCAGGAAGGAGTCACCAAAAACTCCATTCACACCTTCATCGACGGACTGAAAGTTTCCAAAAAGGTGAAAGATGAGTTGAAGGCGATCACGCCGCTGAATTATATAGGGGTGATTGATTTTTAAAAAAGGTAACAGGGTAACAGGGTAACAGGGTAACAGGGTAACAGGGTAACAAGGTAACAGGGTAATGAAGTAATGGAGTGATGAAGTAATGAAGGTATCGGGGTTTACTTTTGTTCGCAATGCCATCAAATTCGACTACCCGGTGGTGGAATCGATCAGGTCGGTTTTGCCTGTTTGTGACGAGTTTATTGTGGCTGTGGGTAACTCTGAAGATGAAACGAGGAACCTAGTGCTTTCCATCGGTGATCCGAAAATCAGGATCATTGACACCGTTTGGGATGACACGCTCCGTGAAGGCGGACGTGTTCTGGCCATAGAAACCGACAAGGCGTTTGATGCCATTGCTTCCGACAGTACCTGGGCCTTTTATATCCAGGCCGATGAGGTGGTTCACGAGAAATACCTTCCATCGATTGTGGCGGCGATGAAAAAATGGGAACATGAACCTGAAGTTGAAGGACTGGTATTGAATTATACCCATTTCTGGGGTTCCTACCGGTTTACCGGCGATTCCCGGCAATGGTACAGGCGCGAAGTGAGGATTATCAGGAATGACAAGCAAATCCGCTCCTATCTTGATGCCCAGGGATTCAGGAAAGATGGGAAGAAACTGAATGTTGCGCCGGTTGACGCCTTCATTTATCACTATGGATGGGTCAAACCCCCTTTGGCCCAGCAAGCCAAACAGCAAACATTTCACCGGTACTGGCATACTGACCACTGGATCGAAAAAACAGTTTCAAAATCAGCGGAGTATGATTATTCAGCCATGGATTTTCTTTCACCCTTTACGGCCACACACCCGAAGGTCATGATCGAACGAATTGAACGGCAGAATTGGGAATTCAATCCTGACAAGTCGAAAAACAGACACTCCTTTTCATCAACCATCCTCCATTGCATCGAAAAAATGACAGGCTGGAGGATCGGAGAGTATAAGAATTACAGGATCAGGAAATAAAATCGTGAAGCATGACGCGTGATGCGTGACAAAATTCACCATTTCTTTTTTATCTTTGCAGAAAACTAACTTGTCATGGATTTAAGTAAGATCTTATCAATTGCAGGAAAAAACGGATTATTTAAAGTTGTTTCGCAGGCTAAGAATGCGGTTATTGTTGAATCGCTCACGGATGGGAAGAGGTTTCCTGCATTCGGGAATGAAAAGATCAGTTCGCTTGAGGAGATCAGCGTGTTTACCACGGGTGATGATATTGCACTGAAGAATATTTTCAAAGCCTTTTTCGAGAAACTGGAAGGAAAACCGGCAATTGACAGTAAATCGGACAATCCCAGCCTGAAAAAATTTTTCCTGGAGATGGTTCCCGATTTTGACCAGGACCGGGTATATGTTTCTGATATCAAAAAGATGGTCGCATGGTATAACATGCTGCTCCAGCATAACCTGCTTGACTTTACAGAAGAACCCGTTCAGGAAGAACCGGCTGCGAATGAACCTGAAAGCTCAGATGCGGAACAGGAAAAAAAAGCTGAACCTCAGACTGATGAAGAGTCAGCACCCGTTAAGAAATCAAAATCAGCTCCAAAAAAAGGATCAAAGGAAAAATAATTGATGCATTTCACTAAACAGGTACAGGATCTTCGTGTAGTAAGTAATACCCGGTTAAACCCACGGCATTTTGTTCTTGAACTGCTTGCTCCCGAGAAACTGCCTGTCATCCTGCCAGGCCAGTTTACACAGGTTCTGGTTGAGGATTCTCCTTCAACTTTTCTTCGCCGGCCTTTTTCCATACATTCTGTGGATATTTCAAAAAACACGCTTCGCCTGCTGATCCAGATCAAAGGCCATGGCACGATGCACCTGAGCAGGTTGAAGGAGGGTGATTCACTGAACCTGATCTACCCGCTGGGGAATACATTCTCCCTGCCCAAAACCAGGGATGTGCTGCTGGTCGGCGGAGGATGCGGGGTGGCCCCTTTGCTGCTCCTGGCGCAATTTCTGAATCAGAACAATGTGCATCCAACCATCCTGGTCGGATTCCGAACCAAAGAAGAGGTTTCAGAGATTGAAGAATACTCAAAATATGGCAGGGTGCTCCTCACTACCGATGATGGTACAGCGGGAGAAAAAGGGTTGGTGGTGGATCACTCCATCTTTCAAAAGGAATTGCTGAGCTATAAAAAAATCTATTGCTGCGGTCCCGATGCCATGATGAAAGCCGTAGCAAAAATAGCACGCATGCATCGGGTTGACTGCGAGGTGTCGCTCGAAAATACCATGGCCTGTGGATTTGGTGTTTGTCTTTGCTGCATCACCCCCACCGACAAAGGGAATGAACGGGTTTGTGTTGAGGGACCCGTGTTTAATATAAACAGATTGAAATGGTAGTACCCGATCTATCCGTTAATATTGCAGGATTGCATTTCAAAAACCCGGTAACGACTGCATCCGGAACATTTGGATATGGGGATGAATTTGCTGATTTTATGGACATTGGCAAACTCGGAGGAATATTTGTAAAGGCTGTTACCGGCAAAAACCGCGATGGAAATGCCTATCCGCGCATGGCCGAGACTGCTTCAGGGATGCTGAATTCGGTAGGACTGCAAAACAAGGGGGTGGATCATTTTTGTCGTGAAATTTATCCGCGGATCAGGGATTTCCACACGCAAATCATTGTTAATGTTTCAGGATCAACCATTGAAGAGTATGTTGCAGTTGCAGAACAAATCAATGAACTGGAAAAGATACACGCCATTGAGCTCAACATCTCCTGTCCGAATGTAAAACAGGGAGGGATGGCCTTTGGCACCATCCCATCCATGGCCACTGAGGTCACGGCCGAAGTGCGTAAAGTGTACAAAAAAGTGCTGATGGTGAAACTGTCCCCAAACGTCACCAGCATCACCGACCTGGCAAAAGCCGTGGTTGATGGCGGCGCTGATGTGGTTACCCTCATCAACACCCTCCTGGGAATGGCCATCGATTCCGAACACCGTCGTCCCTTTCTGTCCACCATCACCGGTGGGTTATCCGGCCCGGCAATCAAGCCTGTTGCCCTGCGCATGGTGTGGCAGGTACATAAAGCCGTGAACGTTCCCATCATCGGTCTTGGCGGCATCATGAACGCCACCGATGCCATCGAATTTATCCTGGCGGGCGCTTCCGCCATCCAGGTTGGAACAGCCAATTTCATCGATCCGACCATCTCGGTTAAAATTATTGACGGAATTGAAACCTATTTGAACCGTCACAAGGTACAATCAGTTAACAGCCTCATTGGGGCGCTGCGAACAGAGTAGTTTTCATTTTTAGCCTTTCACGCTTTTCAAACTGATCCGGTTATGAAAGTTTCTATCCCAAAACAGATAATATTTGGTGCATCGGGTTTGACCCTGTTGGCCCTGGCAATCATTTTATTAAGCCCATTATCACCCTTGAAAACAGAAAAGGCTCATGCAAAATGGACTCCCCCCGCCCTTGAGCCCAACGACTGGATGGCCATCCAGCGGCTTTATCCACATAACCGGATCAATCCCGCCGCCTTTAAGTCAGCGACGAATCAGGTAGCGCAATTAATGCGGAACGCGCCGGAACGCGGCTATCCATGGACCGTTTCCGGTCCGGATAACATCGGCGGACGGATCAGTGATATCGAATCCCCAGCCGGTCACCCGTCAACACTCTATATTGGGGCATCTACCGGGGGAATTTTAAAGACGACCGACCTGGGACTTACCTGGACAAACCTTTTCAACGATGTCCCGGTCATTTCTGTCGGCGACCTTGCCATCGATCCCAACGATGACCAGGTCATTTATTGCGGAACCGGGGAGGCCAATTCTGCCAGCTTCAGTTTTCTGGGGAACGGGATGTACAAATCGGTCGATGGAGGTACCTCATGGCAGCACATCGGCCTTGAAAATTCGGCCTATATTGGCCGGGTGGTTGTAGATTATTCCAATTCACAGCGGGTGTTTGTTGCGGCCTGCGGTAACCTTTTTACCGCCAATGATGAACGGGGCATCTACCGCAGTGAAGATGGAGGACAATCGTGGCAAAGGGTATTGTATATCAATGATTCAACATCCGGCATCGACCTGGTGCAGGATCCCATCCACCCGCAAGTAGTTTATGCCTCCATGTGGGAGCGCATCCGCGGATTGACCTATCGCCGTTCGTTCGGGGAATCATCCGGGATATGGAAAAGCATCGATGGTGGGACAACCTGGACTGAAATGACCAATGGTCTTCCTCAGGGAAGCAATGTCGGCCGGATCGGCATCGCTGTGGCAAAATCAAACCCTGATATCCTGTATGCATTTTACGATCTGGACAATTATGAAGTTGCCGTTTACAAATCAATCAATGCCGGTCAGTCATGGACCCGGACAAATGATGGGGCCCTCTATAACATGAACAGCAATTTTGGCTGGTATTTCGGGCAGGTACGGGTGGATCCGGCCAACGCCAACCGTGTTTTTGTCATGGGTGTCAACCTTTTCAGGACAGACAATGGCGGCAGTTCCTGGACCGATCTCTCTTCATGGGATATCCATGTTGATCATCATGCCATGATCTTTGACGAAGCCAACAACAGGATCATTGAAGGAAACGACGGAGGTCTTTATATCAGCGAAAACACCGGCAACAGCTGGACCCACATCAACAACCTCGCGCTGACCCAGTTTTATGCCATTGACATCGATTATAAAGTTCCTGCCCGCATTTACGGAGGCACACAGGACAACAACACCATCCGGACCATGACCGGGGCCACCAGCGATTGGGAACCCATTCTCGGTGGCGATGGCATGTATACGCTCGTTGACTATACCAATTCAAATGTCATTTATGCCGAGTCCCAATGGGGCAATCTCTACCGGTCAACGAACGGGGGCTCGAACATGACCTATATCGCGACTCCGATGTCGGGTGACCGTGTCAACTGGTCGGCTCCCCTGGCCATGCACCCGGAACTTCCTTCAATCCTTTACTTTGGAACCTACCGCGTTTGGAAATCGCTCAACAAGGGAACCTCCTGGCAGGCAGTGAGTGACGACCTTACAGCCGGCATCAATCAGTATTTTTATACCATTACCACCATCGACATCTCCAAAATCGATCCATCCATCGTTATGGCCGGAACCGGCGATGGGAAAGTCCATATTTCGATTGATGACGGACAAACCTGGCAGAATATTTCCGCCGGGTTGCCAGACCGCTGGATCACCAAGGTGGCTTTTGATCCGTTCGATGTAAATACCATTTATGTCACCCTTTCAGGTTTCCGCTGGGATGAGCCTTTACCGCATGTATTCAAATCGACAAGCCTTGGAACACCCTGGATCGATATTACGGGCAACCTCCCTGAGTTTCCGGTGAACGACATCGCTCTGGATCCCGACGTTCCCGATAAGATCATTGTTGGTACCGATGCCGGCGTATATGGGACCATCGACGGGGGACAAAACTGGACCTGGATCTGGAACGGTCTTCCTGCCGTTCCGGTTTGCGCACTGAAAATTCATGCACCAACGCGAACCATTGTTGCCGGGACGTATGGATTATCAAGTTTCAGGGCAAGCCTGGATGACATTCTGACCGGGATCTCCGCTTCGGGCAAAAAAAACACCATTCCTCTTTCTGCCAATCCAAACCCGGTTGAAAGTGCAACAACCTTAAGTTTCAATCTTCCGGCTGAAGATCACATCAATGTTTCCATTTACGGATTGAACGGGGAGCTGCGTCAAAGAATATTCTCAGGAAATTTATCCGGCGGGAAACAGCATATCGAATGGAACCCGGGAAGTTCTGGCACGATGGGGAACAAAACTTTCGCTGCCGGCATTTACCTGGTTAAAGTCGAAGGAAATCACTATTCAGCGACCGTCAAAGTTGTAAGGTATTAATTTCCAACCATTCAACTGATTACATTGACCTCTGTTTCCAGCAGGATCCCAAATTTCAGTTGTACTGAATCCATGATTTGCCTGGAAAGATTGAGGATCTCTTTTCCGGTGGCAGTTCCATAGTTGACCAGGACAAGGGGTTGATTGGGATGTACCCCGGCATCTCCGTTCCGATAACCTTTCCATCCGCACTGGTCTATCAGCCAGGCTGCGGGAATCTTAACAAAACGCTCAGCTTTTCCTGCATCTGTATCGGCAGGATCCTGATTATTCAAGCTTCTTTGGGATTCTTCCATGCTACCCTGAGGCTGCGGAAAATGCGGCATCTCCGGAAAACGGTCGCGCAAAGTATTCCACAATTTTCCATCAATGACCGGATTCTTAAAAAAGCTTCCGGCGTTGCCCGTTACGGCCGGGTCGGGTAATTTCCGGCGCCGGATATTGCAAACAGCACTCCGCACATCGTGGATGGTGGGAACACTTACCTCCATACGCTGGAGTTCACCCCGGATATCTCCATAATCGAGCCTGAGCAAAGGCAGATCCTTATCCTTGTCGCCTTTCACCAACCTGAAGGTCACATTGAGTATGATAACCTTTCCCCTGAGCGCTCTTTTAAAGATGCTGTCGCGGTACCCAAACTGGCATTCAGCATTGGTGAGGCGTCTTTGCTTTCCCGAATCAATTTCTATCACCTGGACCGACTCAATGACCTCCTTCACTTCGGCACCGTAAGCCCCGATATTCTGAATTGGGGCAGCGCCCACCTTACCGGGGATCAGAGAAAGATTTTCAATTCCGGACCATCCGCGCTCAACACAATATTTAACAAATTCATCCCAGTCCTCTCCGGCCTCGGCAGTTACGATAACCTGATGGTCATCCTCCTCTTTTATCTCAATTCCCTTTGAATTGATTTTTATAACAATGCCCGCAAAATTGTCCGTAAAAAGGACATTGCTGCCTCCCCCGAGAAAAAGGATCGGCATATGAATCATATTGCGGTAATTCAGCAGTGTGAGAACCTCCGAATGGGTCTTTGCTTCAACGAAATAACGTGCCTCCACCTTCATTCCGAAGGTGTGATGAGCTTTGAGAGAAACTTTCTGATCGAGATGCATGGGCGGAAAAAGGCCAAAATTAGTTCAAATGAACGAGATATTATACATTTGTGATTCCCAAATCGTAAATCAAAATTCGTCATTCGTAATTCGTCCGTCCATGCCCGTTGTCCTTGTTTCTGTCACCAACGACCTCACCACCGATCAGCGGGTTGACCGGACATGCCAGACATTACAAAAGGCGGGGTATGATGTACTGCTGATCGGCCGTCATCGCCGGAACAGTCAGAAGCTGGCACCCCGCTCCTACAAGATGCACCGGATCAGGCTATTGTTCGATAAGGGACCACTCTTTTATGCCGAATACAACATCACACTTTTTTTCTACCTGCTGTTTCATCATTTCGACCTGCTGATCTCCAACGACCTGGATACGCTTGCGGCGAACTACCTTGCGAACCGGATAAAGCGCCGAATCAGCCGGATTTTTCACAGCCCGCCAGGCGGTAAATCGGGGAAGGAACCTGCTCAGCATGGTTTCGGGCACATCCACGACTGCCATGAATACTTTCGCGGGGTTCCCGAACTGGTAGGCCGTAGGTTTGTGATCAGGGTTTGGAAGTGGATTGAAGATGCTATTTTCCCCCGGCTCAAATTCGTTATCGCAGTAAATCAATCGATTGCTGACCTGTATTCTAAAGAATATCACAATGAAATATTGGTGGTCCGCAATGTTCCCTTCAGAAAATCGCTGTCAGCCGCCATGAACAGATCGAAGTTCGGCATCAGGGAGGACCAGAAAGTGATCCTTTACCAGGGCGCCGTGAATGTCGACCGGGGGCTGGAGGAGATTGTCGGGGCGATGAAGTTCCTGGAAACCGATGCAGTTCTTGTCATTGCCGGGATCGGGGACATCTTTGAATCGCTCAGGAAATTCACCGATGAATCAGGAGTAGCTGCGAAGGTTAGATTCCTCGGGCAGGTGCCATTCCAGGAACTTCACTCCATGACCCTGATGGCTGATATCGGGATATCCATCGAAAAAGATGTCAGCGTGAATTATCATTATTGCCTGCCCAATAAATTTCTCGATTATATCCAGGCCGGGATCCCGGTGCTCGTGTCGCCCTTCCCTGAAATGAAGGCCATTGTGGACCAGTATCACATAGGCGAATATATCGCGAGCCACGAACCTGAATCACTGGCCCGTTCCATCGATTCGATGCTGAACAACCCCGAAAAACTGGCCACCTATAAGCAAAACCTCATAAAAGCGGCAGACGATCTCTGTTGGGAGAACGAGGAAAAAACATTACTTTTGACCTTAGAAAGAGTAACGAATGACGAATGACGAATGACGAATGACGAATTACCAATTACCAATTACCAATTACCAATGCCTAATGCCTATTGCCCAATGCCTAATTTTTTTTGATTTTTGACTGCTTCTGACCTTCATATTATCTCTTTTGATGTTCCCTTCCCGGCAAATTATGGCGGGGTAATTGATGTTTTTTATAAAATCAGGGCCTTGTACCTGGCCGGGATTAAAATTCACCTTCATTGTTTTGAATACAACCGAAAGCCAGCTCCAGAACTCGATCACCTCTGTACCTCCGTGCATTATTATAAGCGGAAAACAGGCTTGCTGGCAAATATCGGACTGAAACCCTACATCGTTGCAAGCCGGATGTCCAAAGAACTCCTGGCCGATCTCCTGAAAGACGATTACCCGATCCTGTTCGAAGGACTTCATTCCTGCGGTTTCATAGCAGACAAAAGGTTGAAGGACCGCCTCCTGATCTATCGGGAAAGCAACATCGAGCATCAATATTATTATCATCTTGCCAAAGCGGAGAAAAACCCGGCGAAAAAAGTGTTTTTTATTGCCGAGAGTCTGCGGCTCAGAATTTTTCAGAAAATACTTCGGCATGCCTCTGTCATGCTTTCGGTTTCAAAGGAGGACAACCAATATTTATCATCTCATTTCCCTGCCAACCGTGTGGTTTATCTTCCCAGTTTTCATAACCAGGATGAGGTGAATATCCTCCCGGGCAGGGGGAGCTATGCTCTTTACCAGGGTAAGCTGTCTGTCCCTGAAAACAGCCATGCCGCTGAATTCCTCATCAGGCAAGTTTGGCAGGATTCCCTTCCCGAACTGGTGATTGCAGGACTTGATCCACCGGATTGGCTCACCAGGATGGCTGCCGGCAGGCCAAATATCAGGTTTGTTTCCAATCCCCCGGAGGAGGAGATGTTCGGGTTAATTCAGGAAGCACACGTAAACATTATGGTCACCTTTCAATCGACGGGACTGAAACTAAAACTCCTCAATGCCCTTTTTAACGGTCGTTTCTGCCTTATCAACCCGCAGATGGTTTCAGGGACCTCCCTCGCTCCCCTGTGTGAAATCGCTTCAGATCCTGTCAGTCTCAGAAATAGACTTCATTTACTCTTTCAGCAGGACTTCGACGAAAAACTGATTGGTCAAAGAAAGTTGATCCTGATGAAAAACTATTCGAATCAAAATAATTGTAAATTACTCCTGGAGATTTTAACTTTGTGTTGAAGTTTAACGTACTTTTAACGGTCAAAGCCCTCCGATATGAAAAAAATCCTTGTCCCCGTTGATTTTTCGACCCATACCGATATCACCTGCCGGTATGCCATTGAGTTCGCCAAGGCTTATGGCGCTGAGATTAAACTGTTTCACACCTATTTTGACCAGATCATCATTGCAGATACCAGTTTCCCCGACACACTCGACATGAGTACCATCTACAACGAGGAACTGATGAAAGAGATCTTCCGTCATGCCGAACACAACATGCAGGAGCTTGAAGAAAAGCTGGCCGCACAGATAAAGAAAGAAGAGATAGCCGATGTCACGCTCACCACGACTGTAACAGGCGGAGAACTCGAACATGAACTGAGAGGGATCTGCCATGATTTCGAACCCGACCTCGTGGTCATGGGGACCACCGGCAAAGGGAACAACATCAATGTATGGGGGAAAGTCTCAACCTTTATCATTGATCATGCGAAGGTTCCTGTTCTTACAGTTCCCGACATCAAGAGTTTTCGTGGTTTTAACACCCTCATGTTTGCCGCCGATCTGTCGGACAGGAATGCGACCACCATCTCAGATCTGATTAACCTGTTTTCGCCCTTCTCCATCAAGCTGCACGTGGTTCATTTTATTTCTAAAACAAAGCATACCGACAGCTATGATAAAATGAAGGCACTGCAAATGAAATTCGGGAAAGAAGAAAAATCAGGCCATATTAGTTTTGAAGTGGCGGAAATACCTGCCGATAACCAGTCGGCTGTTGATCAGTATGTGAAGAATAAAAATGTGGACATGATTGCATTCCAGCCGCATAAGCGCAGCCTGCTCTATATGTTTTTCACTAAGAACATCACCAAGAAGAACCTCTTTGCGACCAATGTTCCCATGCTGGCTGTTCCGGAGAAATGATCATCATCTGACTTTTACCAACCTGTAATTTTCATACCTGGAAATCATCCAGGACTGGTTTTCAAAACCATTCCCCTTTGTATGGCCATAGGAAAAATCGGTTTGCAATGAATTGATCTTCAATTCTCCGATACAACGTTGAATATTGGTTCCAAACTGATTCAATGCAGACAGAAAAAAGAAGGAGTCATCGAATCCCTGGAATGCCAGGAGGGGAGGATCAGCTTTATAGATCGCCTGATATTGGCGGATAAACGTTTTCACCGACGGATCATCATAATCGATGGTATTCGCCGACACCAGGTGGGTTCTCAGTGAAACAAGATATTCAATTTCCAGTTCATCCATGGCCGACCAGTCCGGAAGGCCGACGAGGATGATGTTAAATTCATCGCGCAATTCATATAATCGGCGGGTGAGATCAAGGGTGTATTCCTGGTTATCACTAAAAACAACAATGAAATTTTCTTTTTCCTTCGAGAGCTTCCCGATCATTGCTTCCTGCCCTTCAACGATCTGAGCGTTAAGATGAAGCTCCTGGCATTCTTTTTTGAGCTGATCAGGCGCATTCTTATCTGGATATTTTCCATTGCGGACAATCAAAACCTGGCCGCGGTTGAATTCCGAACTCATATAGTCTGCCAGGTTTTCCAGTTGCGACTTTTTGGATGGGCGAACCTTAAAAACAAAGGGATTACCAGATACCAGTTCACTTCGCTCCGAGATGGGGTTGACGATGTTGATTTTATTTTTTTCGGCAAAGGCTGCAACCATCTGGAAATTCTTGTGATATAACAGCCCGATGATCAGGTCCATTGATTTCAGTTCAGGTTTGAGCAGCAGCTGCCTGGTTTTAGCGGTATCTTTATCAACATCATACACATAAAGTTTTATCCTGAGTCCCAGTTTTTCAAGGGAATCCAGGGCCATGCGAAAACCTTCGTAAAAAGGGAGAAATTGAAAGGATTTGCTCGTTTCCAGCACATCAGGAGCCGGATTGTCTGCATTTAAACCATCGACTTCGGCCAGAAAAAGAGGCATCATCAGGGCCACACGATAAACCTGCTTTTTGGAGGTGGTGTCTAATCCACAGGGCAGTTCTACTTTGAGCACGGAAGAATCCATCGGATGCGGGGTTTCCAGGTTCACCCGCTCATTTTCCCTGGCGGCAGCAGGTTTTTCCTTAACAACTGCGGGTTTTAATTTCGGTTCCACAGGTTTCTGCGCGAAATTCGGTACCCTGATTTTCTGATCAGCCTTGATCCCCTCCTTCACCACCGGATTTTCCCTGATAAGATCATTCACCTCCACGCCATAAGCCTTGGAGATCATGTACAGGGTCTGGCCGCGCTTAACGGTGTGAATGTAGTACTCCTTCCCGTCAATTGTTTCAACCACCGTTGAACGGATCTGCTTTAACTGATCCTTCGTCGTCTGACTCCTCAATCCGACAGGGATCAGGATCAACAGGAAATATACAAAGACCCTAAAATCAATTTTCATTTATAAATTTTTCGTCACTCGTAATTCGTCACTCGTAATTCGTCATTCGTAATTGGTCATTGGTCACTCCCACTCTATGGTTGCCGGCGGCTTTGAACTGATGTCATAGACCACCCTGTTCACTCCTTTTACCTTGTTGATGATGTCGTTGCTCACCTTCGCCAGGAATTCGTAAGGCAGGTGAGCCCAATCTGCCGTCATGCCATCGGTAGAGGTTACGGCGCGTAACGCGATCACATTTTCATAGGTCCGTTCGTCACCCATCACGCCCACTGACTGAACCGGCAGCAAGACTGCAAAAGCCTGCCATACGGAATGGTATAAACCAAATGTATGCAACCCGGAGATGAAGATATCATCCACCTCCTGCAGCAGCGCGACCTTTTCACGGTCAATGTCGCTGAGGATCCGTACTGCCAGGCCGGGGCCGGGAAAGGGATGCCGGTCGATAAACCCGGCTTCCAGGCCAAGGGTCTTACCAACCTTGCGCACCTCATCCTTGAACAGGCTGTTCAAAGGTTCCACGATTTGCAGTTTCATATAATCAGGCAGCCCTCCTACATTGTGATGCGACTTGATGGTGGCCGACGGACCTTTCACTGAGTGTGATTCGATGACATCGGGGTATATGGTTCCCTGGGCCAGCCATTTGATATCCTGAATTTTATGGGCTTCTGCATCAAACACGTCGATAAAGGTTTTGCCGATAATCTTGCGTTTTTTTTCCGGATCAACAACACCCTTCAGGGCATCGAGGAAGAGATCACGGGCATCAACACCTACCACATTCAGATCCAGCGTTTTATAGCGATCCAACACCTTACTGAACTCATTTTTCCTGAGCAGGCCGTTGTCAACGAAGATGCAGTATAGCTGTTTGCCGATCGCCCGGTTCAGCAGCATCGCGGTAACCGACGAATCAACCCCGCCTGACAGGCCGAGCACAACCTTATCGTTGCCCAGCTTATGTTTCAACCCGGCCACGGTGGCTTCTACAAAGGATTCGGGGGTCCACGACTGGTGACATCCGCAGATATCAACCACAAAATTTTTCAACAGGGTCAACCCTTCCGGGGTATGATACACCTCAGGATGGAACTGGATTCCATACGTTTGTTCCCCGGCAATATGGTATCCAGCATATTGCACATCGGGGGTACTGGCAATGACCCCGAAATTGGCAGGGACGCTCAGGATGGTGTCGGCATGCGACATCCAGACCTGGGTCCCGGGGGTCATTCCGTGCAACAATTCACTGTTTTCATCCATCGATGAAAGGTTGGCACGTCCATACTCCCGGATCTTTGAAGGAGCAACGACACCACCAGACGATTGGGCCAGGTATTGGGCCCCATAGCAAACACCAAGCAAAGGGATCTTTCCCTTTATTCCGGTGAGATCCGGAAACGGGGCATCGTCATCACGAACCGAATAGGGACTTCCCGACAGGATGACGCCTTTGAAATGGTCGCCGGGCGAAGGGAATGTATGAAAAGGATATATTTCGCAGTAAACATTCAACTCCCGCACCCGGCGTGCAATGAGTTGGGTATACTGTGAACCGAAATCCAGGATCAGAATGGTTTCTTGCATGGAACAAATATAAAGAAAATATTACCGGATCAACGTTGCTTTATAAAGCGTCGAATTCCCTACTGCATCAGCGACCATGAGCACAAACAGGTTCTTTCCCGGTTTCATGTTCTCATCAAAGGAATAGGTCAACAGCCGGTTTTTCTCATCATAGGACATCAGGATCCATTTGCCATTGAGCGTTCCGCGGTAGACTTTTATTCCCGACAGGTTATCTGATATTTTGATGAGGATGGATGATTGTTTTTTCACCTTTTTATTCGGAAAAATATTGATCGGCCGGATGACCGGCGGTTCCGTATCCACGGCTACCGTATAATTTCCGAAATCACGGATGCGGGTGGTCACCCATCCATTTTCGTACGTTCCGCCTTTGCTGCTGAAATGGCTGCCGGGCTCAACCGAAACGATCACAGCCTTCCCGTACAGGTGCTCAGGCAATGATTCCGCCTTGATCGACAGCGTACAATAGGTGTGCAGCGGGGTATACAAGTTGTGCAGATGATGCACGTAAGCATAGGAGCCATTGGTTGGAGGCGTAACAACGTATTCGAATGGCAGATCATCATACAGGGCCTCTTTGGGAACGGAAAATTTCAGGTTGCTGCGGTCAAACTGATTGTCTGATTTATAGGTAAATACCTGGGCCGGAGCAGTGGCCGGTGGACGGATGGGGGTGCCCTCCAATGCAGGTGGACGGCTCTTTACCCAGAATAACAGGATCGCCGTATTCCCGAAGGCATCCCTGACGGAATATTGGATTTTATGCAGCTTAGAATCTATAAAGTTCAGAACACCCCGGTTTTTAACATCTGAATAAACCCCCAGTTTATTGTTCGGAGCTACGTACGAACGATTGATCTTCCGCCTGTTCTGGATAAAGGCGGGATAATCCATCAGGCTGTTTGCATACCGCGTTTCAGCAAAGGCAAACTGCTCAATGTTCTGTGAAAAGACCTTCACTCCATCCACCGTCAGATCAATTCCATGCACCCCGGTCTTCAGGCCACCCTCGGCATTGTCGGAAGTTTCAATGCCAAAAATGATGTTACCAGAAACCTTTACGGTATCGCTGATTTTTAACTTATAGTTTCCGTCTGAACCGGTTGCCGGAATGAGTACCGCATGTGAATCAGAATTTACCGTAGAATTTTCACCAAAGGGGTAGATCTTCACCCAGGAGATCTTTGGCGGGATTCCGTCGCGCTTCATAAATCCAAAATCCAACGGATCAATGATCTCCTGCGACTGGGTTTCACGGATCTCAAAATGGAGATGCGGTCCGCCCGAGGCGCCCGAATTTCCTGAATAGGCAATCAGGTCACCTTTTTTAACCTTTAACAATCCCTGCGGAACCTCGACATCAATGGCAAAGGATTCCAGTTTGTACTGCCGCGCCCTTACCCAGGTGGCAATAGCTCCTGCATAACCCTTAAGATGGGCATACAAGGAAGTATACCCGTTCGGATGGGATATGTAGAGGGCGTTCCCAAAGCCACCGGGAGAAACATTCACCCGTGAAACATAGCCATCAGCAATGGCATAGATGGGTTTTCCCTGTACTCCTTCGGTTCGGATATCGATTCCCGAATGGAAATGGTTCTTGCGGATCTCACCAAAGGAACCGGCCAGCGATACCGGAAAATTCACCGGTGAACGAAAATAGTTGACGGGGTAGGTGTGCTGACCATGAACCAGGATCAACGGGAGGATCAGCAACAGGGAAAGCAATATCATTCGTCCTCTTTTCATGGTTATCGTACTGGCAGGAATGAATAGTTTTTTGAATACAGGAGCATCTGCTTTGCAAAATCATCCGGATAACTGATTTTAACATCGGCAATGGTATCCTTTTTCATAACAAGGGTATATTCAGGATTGATAAAACCGGAATAAGGGGATATTTTCAGCTTTGCGTACCGGTCAAGCACCTCTTTATGCAACTCAGGATCAACCTTTACGGCATAGGTTTCCACCAATTTCTTTGCTGCATTGTAATCTCCCTCCGAAGTGATCCTCTGGATAATTTTCAGCAGCTCTCCAAAGCGCCATCTCAGTTTATCGTAGTCCAGGATCCTGAAATAGGTTTTCCCCTCCCTGGTAACCTTTTCAATAATTTTCTGATCTTTGGAATTTTCATAAACCCAATGGGCGATCAGCGCCCTGTCGCGCATGTGCGACTCTTCGATGTTTTTCCCGGCATGAACGCGGACCAGCTGCGTCATTAAGCCATTGCGGATAAAATTGTCATACTCGGCTTTGGCCACCTCGTAATTTTCGACCAGACCGAAATTCACCATCGCCGGATCCTTGATGAAAAATAGAGCAAAAAGGTCGGCCCTGGCCTCTTCAATGGTTGAGTGATAATTTTTCAGGGTATCTGCCCCTACCCCGCGATTCAGTTGTCCTGACCCATGACCCAGACACTCATGAAGGTCGGTGGTCAGGTTTCCGGCCAGGTGGCCATACTTTGCTGCCCTGTCAATCTCCTCCTGCGAATACGCGAACTCCTCAAGGAACCCGTTTCCCCGTGCAGCCTGGTCATAGGCATAGGTAATGTTATCCATGGTGACCGATTTGGAGCCATACTCCTTGCGGATCCAGTTTGCATTGGGAAGATTGATCCCGATCGGGGTGGTGGGGTCGCTTTCACCGCCCAAAAGTGCCACTGTGATCACCTTGGCACTCACCCCCTTTACTACCTTTTTCTTGAATTCAGGAGCCACCGGCGAATTGTTTTCAAAGAATTGGGCATTTTCACTGAGGATTTGTGTTCGCTTGGTGGCCTCCACATCCTTGAAATTGACAATCGATTCCCACGACCCTTTCATTGCCAGCGGATCACCGTAAACTTCAATAAATCCATTGATGAAATCAACCAGGGAATTCAGGTCCCTGACCCAGGCAATGTTGTATTCATCCCATGCAGCCAGGCTCCCCGACTGGTAGTAAAGGATAAGCTTTTCAATGGCCCTCTTTTGCTCATTGTTCTCGGTCACCGGAAGGGCCTTCTCGAGCCAGAAAACAATTTTTTCAATCGCCTGACTGTATAGTCCGCCCACCCTATACACATTTTCAACAATCTTTCCATCATGCTTTACCAGCATTGAATTTAGACCGAACGCGATCAAAGTATCTTTCCGGTTTTTTCGCGCCTCCTTTTTCATGCTGGCGTAAAAGCCTTCCGCCTCTTTCTGGGTCACCCCGTCATAAAAATTTGAAGCCGAACTCAACACAAGGTCCTTCAGAGTATCCAGGCAAACACGCTTGGGAGCTACTTCAGGGCTGAACAACATCGGGGATATCTCAGCCAGGAACTGATCCGCAGTTTGCCCGGGTGACAAGGGTAGCAAGGCCGGGGCTGTTGCCTTCACCAGGGTGGTAAAATAGCTTTGGTCAAACTCCGGGTAGAACTTATCTGTTGAATAATGATGGTGGATGCCGTTGCAGAACCAGACGCGTTTCAGATACACCTCGAACTTTTTAAAATCCACCTGCTCCCGGTCACCCTTGTAGTCCGTATAGATCGCCTCCAGTGTTTTGCGGATCAGCAGGTTGTATTTGTAATTCTGATCATAGGTAATGTCACGTCCGCAAAGCGCTGCCTGGCCCAGGTAATAAACCAGTTTCTTTTGCTTCAGCGTAAGCGCCTCGAAACCAGGTACCTGGTACCGCAATATCTTAGCATCTGCAAACTGTTCCATGAGAACTTTAAAATCCCCGTTTTCTTTCTTCCCCTCCTTGTTTCCGGTTGCGTTGCAACCGGTGCCATATGCTGTGATCATCATAATTCCAAATAACTGTAAACACCTCATATTTCCTTTTTTTGTCACGCGTCACGCGTCACGCGTCACCTTTTTCCGTCACGCGTCACGCGTCACGTTTTTTCGCCACATCAACAATCTCTTTTCCCTCAAAGACCGGAACCACCCTGGTCAGGTCAAGACTGAACGAATAGGGAATAACATCATCGAGTCCGAGTTTTTTAAGGCGGTGCCTGTGGGCAGCCTTTTCAATGTAATTCAGGAGATCGGGACTGGCCAGCTTCCATAAGTCAAGGGCCGCAGCGGCAGAATCACAATGGGTCTCAAAGCCGGTGTGGTTCAGCAGCCGTTCAACCAGGGCCCCCGCAAACAGGGTATCTTCAAGGCAGAATTTATTTTTCCAGCCCGAACAAAGGATCACAATGTTTTTTTCCTGGGTGGCAATCCAATCGGTGAGGGCCGCCAGGTTGATGAAGGCACCCATGGCGATTTTTTCGGCCTTCCGAGCAATTTCAAGGGCCCGTGTACCATTGGTCGTGCAGTATACCAGCGTTTTATCTCCTACCGCTTCCCTTGAGAAATTGAATGCTGAATTTCCAAAATCGGCAAAATCGAGTTTCTTACCGTCCTGTTCAGAGGCAACAAGGAATCCAAGTTCCTTCATGGCTTTGGCCTCTTCAAGGGTTGCCACGGGAATGATGTTTCTCACCCCATGCTCAAATGCAGCGCATATAGAGGTGGTTGCCCTCAGGATATCTACGAGCACTACAATGAAATTCTCCCTGATCTGGATTTCATGAAAGAGCTTCGGGGAAAAGCATACTTCAATGCAGCGGGTTGAACCTGACTGGCCTTCCATAATCTTAATAATAAATCACTTCGCAACCCGGATGGCTCAGTTTTAACTTCTCGACACGTTTTGCTGAGACTTTCGTATTGAACATTTTCACCGATTCGAGCTTATGCATGCCATCGAGTACATCCACATTCCCAACCCGGGTGTTGTAGAATTCGATCACCTTCAGGTTGACAAGCTTTTGCAGGTATTTTAAATTTTTTATCTGGGTCCCGCTGAATTTCAGTATCTCAAGCTGAATCATATTCTGCAATGGTTCGATCTCCTCCACCTGGGTATTTGAAAAATCAAGTTCTGTGAGATTGGTTAATCCGGTAACAGGAGTCAGGTCGGTCACCGGGTTCTTCGGGCACCGCAACGCCTTCAGTTTTGGCATGCGGCTGACCGGGTCAAGTTTGGATACGGTGGTCCCGGAAAACTGGAGTTCGGTTAACCTCGATAAATGTTGAATGGGACTCAAATCAGAAATCTGAAGGTTTTCAGCTACAACGATTTTGGCAAGTCCGGCAATTTGCTGAAGCTGAATTTTATCGGGAGTTCCCTTCACATTGACCTGTTGAAGCAAAACGTCCTTCCATGCGGCGCTCAGGCCATTCCACCATTCGGTGTTCTCAAAGGTCTGGAAGACCAGCATGCAGCCAGGATTTTTCTCTGCAAATTTATCAGCATCCGGGCCTTCCACCGGTGTATTATCGGCATAGACGAACTGGAGGCTGGTCAGTAGATACAGCGGGCTCAGATCAGCCACCAGGGTATTGTCAACATTCAGAATACTGAGGTTTTTAATGCCCGACAAGGGCTGGAGGCTGGCAATTTTAGTGTTCGAGGCATTCAGTACCTTTATTTCTGTTAAATCCTTGAGCGGATCCAGCGAGGTGATTCCGGTACTCTGGCACTGCAGATTCCGCAGAAGGATCAACTCTTCCAACGGTTGAAGCGAAGTAACCGACATGCGCCCGATGATATTTATACTGTCAAGGAGAACAAGTTTGTGGAGCTGCTCCGTGCTGGGGGGATTGTCAAGCTTCTGGTAAAAGTTGAACACATTCTGCCATTCAGTGTTCATTCCCTTCCACCAGGCTGCCAGTTCTTTCGAAGCATATACCAGGGTGGCATCCGGGTGGGTCTTTAAAAAATTCAGTGCTTCATTCCGACCAATCTTTGAGTTGTTGCAATAGACCCTTTGCAAACCGGCAAGGTTGGTTAACGGCGCGAGACTGCTGATTCCAGTGCTGTCAGCAATCAGAATATGCAGGTCCGACAAATCCTTCAGGGCATCCAGTTTATCAACCGGTGTGACTGAGATATTCAGGATTTCAAGTTTCGTAAGGCTTGAAACAGGGCCAAGGTCATTGATATTCGTGTGGTTTATCCGCAAATCGATGATGGTGGTCATCTCCCTGAGGGGTTCCAGGGAGGTCACTTTTGTTCCGCTGATATCAAGCACGGAGAGTAACTGAAACGTCGGAATGATCGAAATATCTGAAACCGGGGTTCCCTTCATGCGTAGCTGATTGATAAGCAGGCAATACCGCAACGGATCGAGCAGGCTTATGCCCGTGTTCGAAATATCAAGGATCTCCAGTTTATTGAGGTTTCTCAAAGGCATCAGGTCAATCACCGGGGTGCCCGAAAGATTCACCACCTTCAGATCAGAAAGTTTGCTGAGGGGCTCCAGGTTTGAAATCGTGGTATTTCCCGACAGGTCGACAGTGCCGGCATGAACGATCTGCCCCAGGAACTGGTAAAACTCCGATCCCATAATGGGCGTTTTCTGCCCCCCGACCATGGCAACCGAATCATTGAAGCTCTCGATCTGATCCATGGGCAAAGTTCCTTCCAGTTTCATTCCCTGCGAAAGGATTGATTTCCAACCCTGCGACAGCGCATTCCACCAGTTACGCATATCATCTTTTTCATTCAGTTTCGTGGTATACACGCTTACGATTTTCAACTGTTGCTTCACCGAGTCAAAATTGATCTCGATGTACCGCACCTTGTTGGAATTTACCGAATCACCGTTGATGGTTATCCCTTGCAGGCTTCGGTTGGCAGTCACCTTGAAATAGGTCAGGCCATCCTGGTTGGCGGCCACACTGATGTCCTGGATCGTATACAGGAATTTCACATTTTTAAAAAAGAAATCCACATCGCTCAGATAGGCCGGCATGTCTTTGTAGAGCGGGACCAAACGGTTTTCATCCAGGTCATCCTCAATCTGAACCTCTTCATCCCAGCACCATTTCAGGTAACTCTGAGAGATGATCTGCTGCTTTTCATTCACTGTATTGCGCCTGTCACCCAAAAAATTCAGGGAACTTTCGAAAAATTTCACCAGGGGGGTCACCTGCAACCTGAAGGTGTCAATCTGATTCGCAGCGATCATGCCGGCTTTTGATTTAGGCTGATCCTTCTTTCCGGCTGTGCCCGGTTTCTTTTTTGCAGGGACGGCCTGTTTCTGCTGGGTTGCAGTGGTTTTCTTCTGTGTGGTTGAAGTTTTACTGTGTGATGAAGTTGTGTTCTTCTTTGTCGCAGTTTTGCTTTGAGCCAATACAGGAACAAGGCCCATGGATAACGCCAGTAGCAATAAAATAAAATTCTTCCTCATGCAGGTTTAATTTACGTGTGTGTAGTGCCGCATCAATTCCATTTTTTCCTTTTCGTTCACGCGGAGTACATTGGAGATTAACCAACCGGAATTCATGCTATTCCGGTTAAAATAGGAGATTTCGAAGTACCAGTTCGGAACCTGGAAAACATGAAACTTGACATTGTTGACGGTTACAAAGTTAAGGTTTCCATCCTTCATTTCCATCACAAACAATGCAGTCATGTCGGGGGTGTAATCCCGCTCAAAATAATAGTCGAGATTTTCGGGTTCCTTGAAGGCCTTGTGCAGGTTCATGAAATCAAGTTCATGGCTCATCGGGTGAATAAAATATTTAAGGTTGACCGTATCGTTCAGGTGGGTAAACCATGATTCAAAACGATCAAAATAAACATTGGAAATAACCCATTTGTACCCATCCATCTGCTTCTCAATTTTGAGGTAAAGGATCAAATTCACCTTCTCCTTCTTGTAGGTGAAGGTGGCAGCAACTTCAGCGAACCAGCCCTTTGAATAGAAGTCAAGGAAAGCAGGATTCTTTTTATTCAATGCATCGTCGATAAATACAAATTTTACATCCGAGTTTATCAGGGGGCTTGAGTTATCAAAAAGGATGTTCAGATAGCTTTTCCTGGCCTTGAGGTCACGATAACCGGGATTCCCGGGATAATAACGTTTACCCTGTATATCCTCCTCCCCGTTAAACCTCAGGAAAAACTGGTTTACCTGTTTGGTCTGCGCATAAAACACAGATTCATCGCCGGTAAGTGAGCCTATTGAACCCTGAGAAAAGCATATGACAGGAAGCAGGAATGTGATAATAAAGATGAGTTTTCTCATAGAGAGGTATTAAAACTACGAATTACGAAATATGAACCACACCAGGCAGTTCGTAATTCGTAATTCGCAATTCGAAATTCGTAATTCTTTCTTATTTGGATGTTTCCTTAACCCGGATATCTCCCAGCATTACATCCCAGAAACCAATCAGGCGCCCGCCGATCTGAGTCTCCTTCCGCTTAACGTAAACCGTGATATCCTTCTTGGTAGTGTCCTCATAAACCAGTCCCTTCTCCTTGTCATAACCCTGGAAACGCTGATAGATGGTGATCACCCCTACATAGGTTCCGTCAGGCTGCCGTACAAGGTCGCTCACATACTGGATCTTGTACCAGTCGATGGATACCTTGTCGTAATTCAGCTGCATGAGGCGGTCAAAATATTCACGTACTTTGTAGTAGTTCACATCCTGCTTGCCAAGCGAAGAGACACCGATTTCACTGTTTTCCATAAAAAGTTCAACGGCACGTTCAATGACGCGCTGTGCATCAGACCAGGGTGTTTTTTTGTCGCCGATGATGCTGATATATTTACTCAGGTCGCGTACCTTTTCCAGGGCCAGACTGTCGATGGCCTGTTTGCGTTGGGGGGACAGATTATCCTGTTTATCCTGTGCGGCAACCCGGTTCGACACGGCGAACAGGCTAACCAATATAATGATTGAAAGAAGCTTTCTCATGGTCGTTACTTTTTAATTAAATCGAGTCCTTTGATTTTTCCATTTGCATCATTCATGATGGCATCAATGGCATTTTTGCTGGCTTTGGTGTCTTTCAGAAAATTAAGATACCGTTTGATGGTAGTGGGTTTGTCGTAATCAACCATCGAGCCTTCCCGGCTGATAATGATCAGGACCGGAACATCATCAGACGAAAAAAACTGAAGCGTCTTCTGGATGGTCGCATCGGCTTGTGACAAATCGCCTATGCTGGCTGCACTGGCAATGGATGCAAAGGCATTTTCCAGCTGGGTTTTAACCGGCAGACTATTTGCAGAACCAAAACTACGCATATCCTTTATTTTTTTCTCAACCCTGAGGATCAGCTCATCGATTTCACTGTTCTGAAGGTTTTGAGCTTTAATGACATCCAGTTCCCGTTCAAGCTGGTCGGCCGATTTTCCATCTTTGTTCAACAACAAATCATACAAAGCGGCCCTGGCCACATCTGCTTTCTGTCCCCTGATCTTTGCCTCATTCGCCCCCATGGTCTTGAGTTTCTGCTGAGCTTCGATGATCATCGAATTCAGGATGGGGTCGTTGAGATTCTTATCCATGATCTCAGCTACAATTCTTTTTTGCTCATCGTAGGAGAGCGTCGAGGTTCCGCTGATAATCGGCTGCAACTGTTTCTTTGCGTTTTCAATCTGGGCCTTAAGCTCCTTTTTCGACAGCTTTCCGGTCGATTTACAACTATCCGTTCCAACAACAACCAGTGCCAACATCATGATGATGACAAAGTGCTGCCAGCGTGCTGCTTTGATTTTACTGATGATTTCTGACATAACTTTACGATTTATGATTTACGATTTACAATTTACAATTTTTTCCGTCACGCGTCACGTGTCACGATTCTTTATCCCTTATAAAACGGAAACTTCACCACCCTGGCCCGTAAAATTTTATCCCGGATCTTAATATGGATCTCGCTTCCTTCCCTGGATAAGGCAGAGGGTACATAACCCATCCCTACCGGTATTTTTACCGACGGACCCATGGTTCCGGAGGTCACTTCGCCGATCTTGTTTCCCAGTGCGTCAACAATTTCATATTCATGCCGCGGAATTCCCTTATCCACCATTTCAAACCCTACAAGCCGGTGCGCGGTACCCTCCTGTTTCTGCTTCAGCAAAGCCGCTTTGTTGATGAAATCCTTGTAATCGGTGAATTTGGTAATCCAGCCCAGCCCTGCCTCAATCGGGGAGGTGGTGTCGTTGATGTCGTTGCCATAAAGGCAATAGCCCATCTCCAGGCGCAATGTATCCCGCGCAGCCAGTCCGATCGGCTTTATTCCATACTCTTTGCCAGCCTCAAAAACGGCCTGCCATATTTTGGGTGCATCTTCATTGGACATGTAGATTTCACATCCGCCCGACCCGGTATATCCGGTGGTGGCGAAAATGACATTGGGAACTCCGGCGAAGGTCAGCTTTTTGAAGGTATAATATTCCATGTCGGTGACCACCGTGTCGGTGAGTTTCTGCATCGCCTTCAAAGCCAGCGGCCCCTGAATGGCAAGCTGTGCAATTTCATCCGACGCATTGTAGAGGGTCGCACCCATTTTATTCTGCTTGTTGCACCATGCCCAATCCTTGTCAATATTGGCGGCATTCACAACCAGGAGATAGGTCAGGTCATCCACTTTGTAAACGAGCAGGTCATCCACAATTCCACCTGTTTCATTCGGAAAACAGGCGTACTGAACTTTCCCCGGAACCAGTTTTGAGGCATCGTTGGAGGTGACCCATTGAATAAAATCAAGGGCTTTCGGACCTTTAACCCAGAATTCGCCCATGTGAGAGACATCAAAAACACCAACACCTTTGCGAACGGTTTCATGTTCTGCAATAACGCCTTCATACTGGAGCGGCATGTAATAGCCGGCAAAAGGAACCATCTTCGCCCCCATTGCTTCGTGAAATTTTGTAAACGCTGTATTTTTCATTTGCTAATATTTATTTTTTAACGGACAAGTCAGAACATCTCCTTCAAAGGTATTTCGATAAGGTAACGTAGCAAATTTAGGAAAAATTGCACGGACTGCGGATGAATGTTGATATATTACATCAAATGTTCATATGTTCTGACCATTTATTTTTTTAATTTTGAACCATGTTAATAACGAGGGAAAATACACCACGCTGGCTCATCTTTGTGATCGATCTTACCATCGTAATTTCCTCCATTTTCCTCGCCTACCTGCTCCGATTCAATTTTGCCATTCCTGATTCGGAACTGGAACCGCTTCCAAAGATCTTCCTGTATATGGTCGTGGTCAGGGCAATCAGCTTTGTGATTGCACGCTCCTATGCCGGTATCATACGGTACACCAGCACCGGCGATGCCATGCGGGTATTTGGCACGGTGCTGGCAGGAAGCATCACCTTTGCCCTTACAAACCTGGTCACCTTTTATGTTATTGGTAACTTCTTCTTAAATTCCTTCTTTTTCACTCCCTTTTTCTTCATCCCTTTCTCCATCATCATCATCGAATTCCTGGCCACCTCCTTTGGAATGATTACCTTCAGGCTCATCGTGAAACTCGCCTTTATCGAACTTCAGCACCCCGAAGGCGAAAAGGTAAATGTGGTGATCTATGGTGCGGGAGAGGCCGGGATTACAGCCAAGCATACCCTCGACCGCGATGTCGGCACAAAATATAGGGTGCTGGCATTTATCGACGACAGTGTAAGCAAACAGGGTAAAAAACTGGAAGGCATTGACATCCTTCACCCCGATAAACTCGACAACCTCCTCGCATCGAACTCCATTGCTCAGATCATCCTGGCTATCATGCATTTTGATCCGCTGAAGAAGCAGGAACTGGTGGATAAATGCCTGGAATACAATACCAAGGTGCTCACTGTTCCTCCCATGATCCGGTGGATAAACGGAGAATTGAGTTTCAACCAGATAAAAAAGATCAACATCGAAGAGCTGCTCGAACGCGATGAAATTAAACTTGACGAAGAGCGTATAGGCGAGGAAATAACCGGCAAAACCATCCTGGTCACAGGCGCCGCCGGTTCCATCGGAAGCGAGATCGTACGCCAGATTTCCCGCTTCTCTCCCCGTCAGCTCATCCTGATCGACCAGGCCGAAACACCACTCCATTACCTCGAACTTGAAACCCTCGAATATAACCAGGGGACCGGCATCGAGCTGATCCTTTGCGACATATGCAATAAGCACCGGATGCGCAAGATCTTTGAAGCCTTCCGCCCCGACATGGTTTATCATGCTGCTGCCTACAAGCATGTGCCCATGATGGAAAGTAACCCGGCGGAGGCCGTACTTACCAACGTCGGAGGCACCCAGATCGTTGCCGACCTCTCGGTGAAGTACAGGGTGAAAAAGTTCATCATGATCTCCACCGATAAGGCGGTGAACCCGACCAATGTGATGGGAGCCTCCAAACGCCTCGCCGAAATTTACGTCCAGGCGCTGAATACCTCAGGTGATACGCGTTTCATCACAACAAGATTCGGCAACGTGCTCGGATCAAACGGGTCAGTGATCCCGCTCTTCAGAAGTCAGATCGAGAAGGGCGGACCTGTCACCATCACCCATCCGGAGGTAACGCGTTTTTTCATGACCATCCCCGAAGCCTGCCAGCTGGTCCTCGAAGCCGGGGCACACGGAAAGGGCGGAGAGATCTTTATCTTCGACATGGGGAAATCGGTCAAGATCCTCGACCTGGCGAAACGGATGATCCAGCTTTCAGGTCTCACCCTGGGAAAAGATATCCAGATCAGGTATTCCGGGTTGCGCCCGGGGGAGAAGCTTTACGAAGAGTTGCTGAACATCGAAGAAAACACCATCCCCACACATCACCCGCTGATCCTCACTGCCAAAGTTCGTGAACTCGACCTGGCTACTGTCAGGCATGACATCGATGACCTGATCTCCATGGTTGCCGCCCATTCCAACTTTGATGTCATTCGCAAAATGAAACAGATGGTCCCTGAATACAAAAGCCAGAATTCTATTTACGAGGAACTTGATAAATAGGAAAAATGACGAATGACGAAGACGAATGACGAATTTCACAGTAATTTTTAATTTTTAATTATTCGTGATTACAATCCTCGGACCCACCGCTACCGGTAAAACTGAACTTGCTGCCCACGTTGCCGCTGCCATGGACGGGGAGGTCATCAGCGCCGATTCACGCCAGGTATACCGCGGCATGAATATCGGGACCGGGAAAGATTACTGTGATTACATGGTCAACGGAACAGCCATTCCCTTTCATCTCATCGACATTGTTGATCCCGGGTATGAATACAACATTTTCGAGTTTCAGAAAGACTTCATTAAAGCATACAACGATATACTCCGTCGGAAAAAGATCCCGATCCTTTGCGGGGGATCCGGCATGTACCTCGAAGCCGTACTGAAAGGGTACCGGCTGGCCAGGGCTGAGAATGATGCTGATTTTACAGCGACCCTGCAGGATCAGACGGATGAGCAGCTGATTGAACTTCTGAAATCATTCAGAACGCCGCACAACATCACCGACTATGAAGACCGGCCGCGGCTGATCAAGGCCATCCTGGTGGCCCGTTCGCAGGATGCTGAACTTCCTGATCAAACCACTGAACCTGAGAATGATCCTTCAGTCGACGGTCGGCCCTTCCCGAAAATCGATTCGGTGGTCTTTGGCATCAGTTACCCCCGCGGACTGGTGAAAGCACGCATCATGAAGCGGCTGGAATACAGGCTGGAACATGGAATGATCGAAGAGGTTGAACAGTTGCTGGCAACCGGGATCACACCTGAGCGGCTGATGAAGTACGGGCTGGAGTACAAGTTTGTGGTTCTTTTCCTCACCGGGAAAATATCACGCGGCGACCTGTTCCTTGAACTGAACATCGCCATCCGGCAGTTTGCCAAGCGCCAGATGACCTGGTTCCGCCGGATGGAAAGGCAGGGAATCACGATCCACTGGATTGAAGGCCGGCTGCCCCTCGAAAAAAAGGTCGGAGAGATCATCCGTTTCACCGGGAGCTGACCCGGGTTTATTCCCAAACAGGAAATTTCAAATTGCAGCGAATAAAAACGTACCTTTGCAGACTTTTTCAGGGTAAGGTACTCCCTTTCATATCAAACACACGCATAAATGATTACAGTCTCTAACCTGGGCGTCCAGTTTGGCAAGCGCATCCTGTTCCAGGATGTCAGCATGGTCTTTAATCCCGGAAATTGCTACGGGATCATCGGGGCCAATGGTGCCGGAAAATCCACTTTCCTGAAATTGCTCTACGGTGAAGTCACCAACACCAAAGGAAGCGTGACATTCGGACCAGGGGAACGACTCTCCGTCCTGAAGCAGAATCATGCTGAATTCGATGAATTTCCTGTGCTGACCACGGTTCTTATGGGCCACGCCCAGCTGTGGAACATCATGAATGAAAAGGATGCATTGTACGCCAAAGCCGATTTTTCGGAGAAGGATGGCAACCGTGCCTCGGAACTGGAGGAAAAATTTGCCGCCATGGACGGTTGGAACGCCGAGAGCAGCGCAGCCAGCCTGCTCAGCGGACTGGGGATCAAGGAAAGCCTGCACCATAAGTTGATGCGCGATCTGAACGGCAAGGACAAGGTGAAGGTGCTCCTGGCGCAGGCCCTCTTTGGCAAGCCCGATAACCTGCTGCTCGATGAGCCCACCAACGACCTCGACCTTGACACCGTAAACTGGCTGGAGGGCTACCTTGCCAATTTCGACAACACCGTTCTTGTGGTTTCCCACGACCGTCACTTCCTCGATTCAATCTGCACCCACATTGTCGACATCGACTTTGAAAGGGTCCAGCAGTTCCCGGGAAACTACAGTTACTGGTACGAATCAAGCCAGCTGGCGCTTCGGCAGCAGCAGGCGCAGAATAAAAAGGCTGAGGACCGGAAAAAGGAGTTGCAGGAGTTCATTGCCCGCTTCAGCGCCAATGCATCGAAGTCGAAGCAGACGACCAGCCGGAAAAAGATGATCGAAAAACTCAACATTGAAGAGATCAAGCCCTCAACCCGGAAATATCCCGGCATCATCTTCACCCCCGACCGCGAACCCGGCAATACGATCCTCGAAGTGAAAGATCTGGCTAAAAGTGTCGACGGGGAGATTCTTTTTAAAAACCTGAGCTTTACCATGCAGAAGGATGATAAGATCATCTTTCTTTCAAGGGATACGCGGGCCATGACCGCCCTCTTTGAAATCATCAAGGGACATGAGCAACCCGACAAAGGGACTTTTATCTGGGGTCAGACCATCACCAAGGTATACCTGCCGCTGGAATATGAAAAATTATTTCAGACAGATATGAACCTGATGGAATGGCTGGCCCAGTATTCCAGCGATACCCACGAACAATATCTCAGGGGATTCCTCGGAAAAATGCTGTTTTCCGGCGAGGAGATCTTCAAGAAGGCCAATGTTCTTTCGGGAGGAGAAAAGGTCCGCTGCATGATCGCCCGCATGATGATCCGCAATGCCAATGTGATGATGCTTGATTCTCCCACGAATCACCTCGACCTTGAATCCATCCAGGCATTTAACAACACCCTGATAAAGTTCAAAGGCAATATCCTCATGTCATCACATGACCATGCATTCATTCAGACTGTTTGCAACCGGATCATCGAAATGTCGCCCAGGGGGATGATCGATAAACGGATGGATTATGATGACTACATCAATGATGATAAAATCCAGGAATTACGGAACAAACTGTATTAAATGACGGGGAAATTTACGATATACGATATTCGATATACGATTTTTTTCGTCACGCGTCACGTGTCACGTCTTTTTCCTGTTACCCTGTTACCTTGTCACCCTGTTACCTTTTTTAACGTATCTAAACAAATATGATTGCAGCTGAAGGACTTACGGTGGAGTTTGGGGGGACAACCCTGTTTAAGAATATCTCCTTTGCCATCAATGAAAAGGACCGGATCGCGCTGATGGGCAAGAACGGTGCCGGAAAGTCCACCCTGCTGAAAATCCTGGCCGGGTTGAAACAGCCGACAAGCGGGCGGGTCTCTTCTCCAAAGGATACGGTCATTGCATACCTCCCGCAGCACCTCATCACCGCCGACAGCCGAACCCTGTTCGAGGAGGCCTCCCAGGCTTTTGCATCGCTCTACGAAATGAAATCGAAGATTGACGAGCTCAACCTTCAACTTTCCAGCCGTACGGATTATGAATCTGAAAGCTATTACAAACTCATTGAAGATCTGTCCCTGCTCAGCGAACAATGTTACTCTACAGACGACACCAACTACGACGCCGAAATCGAAAAAATCCTGCTTGGGTTGGGCTTCCTCCGGGAGGATTTTACCCGTCCGACAAATGAGTTCAGCGGTGGATGGCGTATGCGCATTGAACTGGCAAAAATCCTGCTTCAGAAACCTGATCTGATCCTGCTTGACGAGCCCACCAATCATCTGGATATCGAATCGGTTCAGTGGCTTGAAGATTTTCTGATCAATTCGGCCAAAGCCGTCATTGTGATCTCTCACGACCGGGCGTTTGTCGACAATCTGACCACACGCACCATTGAACTGACCATGGGGCGCATCTATGACTATAAAGTAAACTTTACCAAATACCAGGAACTCAGGCTCGAACGGCGCCAGCAGCAGCAAAAGCAATTTGATGACCAGCAGAAGATGATTGCCGAGACCCAGGAATTTATTGAACGATTCAAAGGGACCTATTCCAAAACCCTGCAGGTTCAATCAAGGGTAAAAATGCTTGAAAAACTCACCCTGGTAGAGATTGACGAAGAGGACACCTCCGCCCTCCGCCTGAAATTCCCGCCATCGCCCCGTTCGGGAAGCTACCCGGTGATCGTGCATGAGATGTCGAAAAGTTACGGGAACCACAACGTCTATTCCGATGTATCGCTGACCATTGAGCGGGGTGAACGGGTGGCATTTGTCGGCAAAAACGGGGAGGGCAAGTCAACCCTCGTAAGAACCCTGATGGGAGAAAAGGGATATGAGGGGAACTTAACCCTGGGCCATAACATCATGATCGGCTATTTTGCCCAGAACCAGGCCTCCCTGCTCAATGAAGAGCTGACTGTGTTTCAAACCGTCGATGATGCTGCCAAGGGCGACATCCGCACAAAAATCAGGGACATCCTGGGCGCCTTCATGTTTGGCGGGGATATCTCCTCCAATAAGGTGAAAGTTCTTTCAGGCGGCGAACGCACGCGCCTGGCCATGATCAAACTGCTCCTGGAACCCGTCAACCTCCTGATCCTCGACGAACCCACCAACCACCTTGACCTGAAAACCAAGGATATCCTGAAAAGCGCCCTGCAGGATTATGACGGGACCATGATCCTGGTCTCCCACGACCGTGACTTCCTCGACGGCCTGGTCAATAAAGTTTTCGAATTCGGCAACAGGCGGGTAAAAGAACATTTATGCGACATCCGCGGTTTCCTGGAGAAGAAAAAAATGGAAAACCTTCGGGAACTGGAACGAATCAAAAATTCCAGGATTTAATAAGGTGCTCCAAAAAAATACTTTCAGATCAAGGATCTACCAGCCTCCTGTTTTCCAGGCACTTCCCATGGCATCGGCTGCAATCATTGCGTTCAACACCCTTTCAGGAGTTACCAGGCCGGCTTCATGATGGATGCCCTCGGCAGGAGCACAGGCCCGGGTAGCTACCTCCACTAATTTTTCACGCGTGACCTTCTTTATCCCGATTTCTGAAAATGTGGTCGGCAGGCCTACCTCCGCACAAAATGCATATACCGTCTCCATTTCTGAAGGTTCGGCATCGGTAAGATGAAGCCCCGTTACAACCCCGAATGCGACCTTTTCGCCATGGAAGAAGGCGTGCGTTTCACTCAGTGCCGTCAGCCCGTTGTGAACCGAATGGGCTGCAGCCAGTCCCGAACTCTCAAAACCGATCCCGCTCAGAAGGATGTTCGCCTCAACGATGTGGTTGAGTGCCGGGGTGACAATCTTTTTCTCAACAGCCATCCTGGCAGCAGTGCCATATTGGAGCAGTGTTTCATAACACAGCTTGGCCAAATTCAATCCAGCCATGGTACTGTAACCTCCGCAGGCGTTTTCTGACTGGGTACGCTCGCATGATCTGGCCTCAAACCATGTTGCCAGGGCATCGCCCATCCCCGAAACGAGAAACCGCACAGGTGCGTGGGCAATGACTGTCGTATCGACCAGTACCACCTGAGGGTTCATCTTCTGGTACCAGACCGAGTCAAAAACCCCCTTTTCGGTGTATATTACGGCACAGCCGCTGCAGGGTGCATCAGTTGAGGCAATGGTAGGGACGACAATGACCGGGATTCCGGCCCGGTCGGCTGCAATTTTAGCCGTGTCGATGGCCTTCCCCCCTCCCATCCCGACCAGGACATCAATTTTGCTGCTGTGGATCACCTTTGCAATGCGCTTTATCTCTTTTTCACAGCATTCCCCTCTGAATTCTTCAACCCTGATCCAACCTGCAGGTTCATTCCTGAAGTAACCAGGAAGAATCTTATTCCTGGCTGAGGGGGAGGCCAGCAGAAGGCCATTTTTGCCCAACAGTCTTACCATATCCGGCAACAGGTCGGTTGCATTTTCAGCCTGGATATATTTCCCGGGGAAAACGGCCTTGATGATTCTGTTTTGTTTATCCATCATAGAAAAGTTAAAAATTTTTAGTTGCTTTGCAGCGGTTTTACAGAAGTGCCTTGCCCCACTCCGGAAATGGAACCGATGGATAAAAGTAATGATTTTAAAATAATTCAATGCCCCTCCCGTTTAAGTTCTTCAAACACAAACATTCCCGAATGATTTTTTTCAAGAGAGTTCATTTCCTGGGTTTTATTTCGCTCGGTATGCTCATTTTCATTTCCGGTTGTAAAAAGGATGAACCGGCTCCGGAAAGCACGGTGGTGGAGGTGCCCATCGGGGTGACCGTCTCATTATCGGGAGCCTTCGCACCCTATGGGCCCAATCAGAAAAACGGTTTAACCATGGCCATCAACGAAATCAATACCGGGTGGTATATCCCCGGGATTAAACTTGTTCCCTATTTCGTGGATGACCAGTCATCTCCTGATACCTGCCGGAAAATATACAGGGATTTGATTTTCAACAAAAAGGTCCTGGTCATCATCGGTCCGACCTCATCAAACTGTGCTTTTGCTGCAGACACCATTGCTCAGAACAATAAAACCTGCGTAATAGGAATCTCCAATACCGTTCCCGGAATCACCGAAATGGGCAATTACATTTTTCGCAACAGCCTTCCTGAATCCACCGTGATTCCAAATACAGTCCGGGAAACGCACGCCCGTCTCGGTTATTCCAGGGTTGCCATAGTTTATGGAGATGATGATCCTTATACGCTCGGTGCATACAATGCATTTAAATCCGCGCTCGAAAATGAAGCGGGAGTCAGCATTGTTTCAACCGAAATCGTTCACAAGGGAGATGTCCAATTCACAGATCAGCTGAGCCGGGTGCAGGCTACTAACCCCGATGTGATTGTACTGGCAGCCCTGGTCAATGAAGCATCTAAGCTCATGATCCAGGCCCGGGTGCTGGGCATACCGCGCAACGTCAGGTTTATCGGCGGGAACAGTTTCAACACCTCAAAACTGTGGGAACTGGCCGGTGCTGCAGCACAGGGTTCGATTTGCGGAACAGCCTGGATAAAATCAGAAAAGACTCCGGGGAATGTCGCATTTATTTACCAGTACACCTCCCTGTACAAGGCCATACCTGACCAGTTCGCCGCCCAGGCCTATACCAGTGTATACATCCTTGCAAATGCCTTGAAAAGCCTGAGTCCTGTGAGCAGGGAGGCGCTCCGGAACTCCATGGCAAATATCACCAACCTTGAAACTATCCTGGGAAAATTTTCTTTTGACCAGAACCGCAATCCCCTGCATCCGCCGGTGGTTCAGGAACTAACCGACGGTCAATTCATCCTGTTCTGATGTTCAGGTAGGTTATTACAGTCTATTTTCTCAATTTCTCGATGAAATCACGGGTGATCTCCTTTATACCCATGGATAATGCCTTCTTTTCAGCATTGCCCCTGATCTGTCCGCGAACAAACCTCGGTGCATCCTGAAGATATTGCAGGGCGTCGTCGGTCCACCGGATATCCCCGTTTTGAGTTTCAGTTTCTTCGGCCTGAACCGGCTTTTCAATCTCAACGCCGGTGGTTCCCTGTAAGGAGGGTTCCGATCCGAATGCCGCGGCCTCAATGGCAGCCGCCATCTCTTTCCCAAACTTTTTCAGGTAGATCTCCAGCCCTGCATCATTGGCATGCAGGAGTGACTTGAACTTCAGGATATTCTCAATCGCTTCTGCTTTTCCCTCCTGGCTGATCCCGGGAAGTGCCGGGAGATAAAACCTGTCCCGCCAATAACAAAGGTAATCGGTGAGGGCATTGAGCAATTTTTCAGGTTCAAGCGGCTTATACTGGCAGATCAGTGCATTTTCAGAGCAGATCAGATTGATCCAATCCTGGGCTGATCCCAGGTTGCTCATTCCGGATGCATGCCTTTTATGCATTTCCGATATTCCCTGATCCGATCCATTTTTTATGACCGGAATAATATCCAGTACGAAAATAACCCTGTCGGGGATCTGGCCGCCAAGCTGGAATGTCATGATCGGAATTCCGAATTCCGGTTTTGGATAAATGTTCAGGACAACCCCGTATGCTTTGCTGTTGACAGTGTATTGCTCAACTACCAACCGGCTGAATTTCTCACCGTTCCAGGTTCTGAAAATTGTCTGCGTATACTTTTCACCCTCATTTCTTTTGGCCGAATATTCGCTGAAATCATCCTTGTTGATGATTCCGTTCAATTCCCTGAAAATAATTTCCAGGGCACTGTCCAATACGGGTGATCTCATGCTGTCTCCTTTGTTAAATGAACGGTGTGGTAAAAAATAAATATTAGGTTTATGCTATTCATTGACTACAGCATTTTTAACTTGTCCTGTCAATTTCAATGTCGTATTTAGCCAGGAGCCCCCCTATTCCTGATAAGGAAAATTTTGCCTTTTTTACCTGGTTAAGCTCGGGATCGATGGAATAGTTGAAGGAGGTTCTGAAATCTGTTTTCCCCAGGTTCGTGTGGTAAAATATGGCCCGGGCAAAATCGCAATTGTCAAAGGTTGAAGCCGACAAATCACATTCTGTAAAATCAACCTCCTCCATTTTCACCTGGTTGAAAATTGTTTTTTTTACCTTCATGCGGTAAAATGAGCTGAGATTCAGGGTGCAGTTTTTAAAATCAAACGACAGTGCGAATTCATTACACTTACCGAAGAGGAGCCCCAGCATTTTACAGTCGATGAACCTGACGCCCCTGAAGGCAGTCCTGTCAAGTACCGCCAGGCTTAAGTTGCAGCCGGAAAAGATGCATTCGACAAATTTGATATCAGAAAGGTCGGCGTTTGAAAGGTCGCAGTTGGTAAAAATACAGCTTACATACTCCCCCTTCACCAGTGGGGTAACTTTAAAATCAATTTTCTCGTAGGTTTTATCCTCGACAAGAACCTGATCTGTATTTGACATGGGTGGAAGTTATCACGCCCGGCTGACTAGGTCAGTACAACATAAAGAATCATGGCGATCCCGATGGTAATGATCAGCCACCATTTGTGTTTATTCAGTGTTTCCAACATGTTGATTTTGGTTTTAGATTGTAAATTTTATGTTTATGATTTTCATTTTTTTACCAGTTCAACCCGCCTGTTTTTGGCCCGGCCCTCTTCTGTCCTGTTATCGGCTACCGGCTTTTCCTGTCCCCAGCCAACCGATGACATCCTCGATTTATCAATTCCCTTGGCTGCCAGTGCATCCATAACCGATTTTGCCCGGTCGGTTGAAAGTTTTTTGTTGCTGGCCGCATTGCCCACATTGTCTGTGTGACCTTCAATACTGACCTTAAGCGCAGCATCCAGATTCATCAGTTCGTACATCTGGTCGATGATCGGAAATGATTCCGATTTGATGGTGGATTTGCCCGTATCAAAAAGGATGTTCAGGGTGATGAAGCCGTCTTTGTTCAGTGCATCAAGCATCTCATTGGCCGCAATATCCTGCTTCATGGCTTCCAGTTCAAGCACATTCAGTATGATGTCGCTGTTGTTGGTTGCCGCAACCTTGATCCTGTAATCCTTTCCCTTGGTGGTCAGTTCATAACATCCCAATCCATTCTCCTCATAGATCTTCTTCCCCCCGATCTTAGTGATGGCATTTGCATAATTTTTAATGATCTGGAAATAGCTTGGCTCTGTTTTGCCCGATTCCAGGTTAAACACATACCAGGCATAGGTGAGCGTTCCCTCCAATTTCACATCCTCACCCTTGCTGTTGTAAAAGTCAAGCTGGTTGTAGTTTTGCGTACATTCTGAAATATAGTAGCCAGGCATGCGCGAAAACAGCGGATGGTCCTTGCACCCCTCGGCATCCTGTGAAAACCCGGTCGCAATGCCAATCATCATTCCTAAGAAGGTTAAAATCAGTTTATTCATCCTTTTCGTTTTAGTGAGGGTTTAAGTTTAAAATTCAAAGATATTACTTATTTCAGAATGAGCTGAAATTCATCTGGTCAATTGGCAATTTTAATATAGATCAAACCTGTTTGGTCTTCAAGAACTTTAATTCTTCAATCAAAATCCTGACACCCTCTTTGGGGCTTGTGGCCTCCATGCCAAACCGTTTTTCGAATTTGCTGCTGTCAAATACATAATCCTGGTCGTATTGATAGTTCATCTCCGGAAACTCCTTCATGATCGGGATAAACAATCCAAGGAGATTGATCATCCATACCGGGACAATCTGGACCCTGGGCGCTACCTTCAGCTCATTTGCAATCAGCCCGATCCATTGCATGGTGGTGAGCTTTTCCTTTGTTGTTGGAACGTGCCATACCTGGTTGAAGGCATCCGGGGTGTTGCCCAGGATGGCCGTGGCTTTGGCAGCATCAGGGGTATAAGTGAAGGTATGAATCTTGTTTACATCACCCAAAGCCTGGGCCTTTTTACCCTTTAGGAGGTTTTCGGCAACCATCATCGACAGGGCACTATTTTTATTGTCAGGGCCGTAAAAATCAGCCGACCTGGCAATCAGGGCAATCAGGTTGTTTTTCGCAACTTCGTTCATGATCATTTCGTGAAGCTGCTTTCGTACTTCTCCCTTCCTGCTCGGAGGTAGAATGGGCGACTCTTCGGTCATGTGCGGGACGGCTGACTTTGCATACATGTATACATTGTCAAAAAACACAAGCCTGGCCTGGTGCGCCTGGCATGCTTTGATGACGGCCTGCAAAAAGGGTGGCCAGGTTTGCTGCCAGACCTTTAGTTTGTATTCAAAACCAATGGTTACGTACACCACCTCGCTGCCCTCAATGGCCGCGTCAATCCTGGTTAAATCGCTTAAATCAACCGGGAAAAGCTCGTCGGTTTCGTTCACCTTCCTGGGGTTCCTGCCCGCCAGCCTGATCTGCCCGGTAAATTTCTTTAATTCCTTCGCCAATGGTGTCCCGATGGCTCCGCCTGATCCCAATATAGTTTGCATGGCACTTAACTTTTTTGTCCGCCAAAGTTAACAAATTACCATGCAGTACCCTCAGTGACTTTTTACCCCCTTGAACAATGCATAGCCCAATTTGCCGTCCATAATGACATGATAGAAGTAATTTTCATTCTGAAAGACCTTTGGCACACGCGATATTCCGTATTTCCGGATGACCCGGAAGGCGGTTTTGGTCTTTTCACCGTGAGACATCACCGCCTTGAATTTTTTCACCTTCCTGTCCTTGCGGATGTTCCAGAACATTTCAGGTTTTGACCATTGATCAAATTCACTGGTAATTTCTGTCGCTCCTGCCTTTTTCAGCATGCCGACCCATTCCTGGAATTCAAGCGGGGTGGTTCCGTATCGTTCGGATATCTCCTCCTTCTCCTGCGCAGATAGTGATTTCTTCCAGGTTGATTCATGGATGGCAACCGCCCCGCCGGGTTTTACCACCCTGATCATCTCATCCAGCACTTTTTGGGAATCATCGGGAATTCCAACTGCACATTCATTGATGACCACATCAAAGGTATTGTCACTGAAAGGCAGATTCTGGGAATCTCCCAGGACAAATTTTACGCGGTCACTCAACCTGCTGTCAATGGCCCTTGATGTTGCAGTCTTGATCATCTCTTCCGAGATATCCAGTCCCGTAACCTTCACCCCGTAGTTTTGTGCATAAAAAATCGATTGTGTTCCCCGACCGCTGGAAACATCCAGAATATGCATCCCCTCTTTTAATTCACATAGTTCGGCGGTTCTTTTTGTCAGAGCATATCCGCCCGGATGTAAAATTTCTATTCCGCTGATTTCAATGACATCCTCAATGGTTGGTGTGTGTGTGCCTTTTCGTTTCATAATTCAACATTTTTAGATTTTATGCAAAAGAAATCATGTTGAACCTTATTGCAATTGACATATGTCACAAAAGTGCTTATCCGATCTGAGCGCGTATCCGGCTCAGTGTTTCCCTCGACACCCCGATATAGGAGGCAAGGTGCTGGACTGAAACCCGTTGTAACAGGTCTGGCTGTGTCTGAAGCAATTGTTTGTATTTATCCAGGGCTGTTTCGAAACTTAAAAAATTATTCCTGTCCGAAAGTCGGAGGCATTCCTTTTCGGTAAGCAACCGGCTCACCATTTGCCATTGGGGAAATTGATCCTGTAACTTTTTTAGATTCTCTGATGAAAGGGTGACAATGACGGAATTTTCCAGCGCCTGGATATTCTCGGTCGAGGGAATGTTGTTGATGAAGCTGTTAAAGGAAGTAGTCACTGAATTCTCTTTGCAAAAACAGGTGTTGATTTCCACCCCTTCTTTCAGGTAAAAGATCCTGAAAAGTCCTTCATTGATATAAACAACCTTGTTAAAAATCCTGCCCTCCTGCACCAGGAATTCTCCCCTGGTCAATGATTCAACCTTGAAACTGTCCATGGCATTTTCAAAGGATTCATCATCCATGTAAGTGATCCGGGCCAGGTAGTTCCTGAAGTTTGCAATTTCATTCCTCATGCCGTGCAGGCTTTTTCCAGGGACAGAAGATCATTACCGGGTTATGGTCAGTTTCCTGACCGCGACCCCGCCCTCCGTTTTGATTTTCACGATATAAATACCGGCATCTGCAAAAGAAACGTCAATGGAATATTCCTGCTGTCCGTTTCCATTCAGGATTGCCATTCGTTTTCCGGTACAGTCAAATACCGAAATTTCCCTGATCAGCTCAGCCCCGGTTCCACCGGATACTTTGATCCAGCCCTGCGACGGGTTGGGAAAAATCCGGATATTTTGCATCTCCCCGTTTGCCAATCCCACTGCAGGAATGCGGTCAATCTGGATGTCGTCGATGCATACCCCGAAACCGAATTTGGCATTCCCCTCGAAGGCCAGCTGATACTCGCTGGAAACGACCGGCAGCGCGATGGTCTGCTGGGTCCAGGAACTCACCGACTGGGTATAATTTTGCAGCAGAACCCACGGATCCGCCGGACTGGTGCGGTAAAATACCGCAAGTTCATCCTGCCGGCTTCCAAGTTTCTGCATGAACAACCAGAACTTCATTTCAAGGGCAGGAAAACCTGTCAGATCCATGATCGGCAGGATCAGTTTATTCTTGTTTGACGCAACTGATTCATCCTTGAACACGGCATTGCGTATCCCTGAGCGTGCTGTCGCCGGATACCCGTAAAGCGGGCCGGGACAATTTCCCTGGCAAAATGTCCACGCAGGGCTCGAATTTTCTTCTGACCAGCAATCGGGATTTGTTTCACTGTCTTCAAACCCTTCAGTGAAGGGGAGTGTGGTCAGGCTCTCACAGAATGTCACGCCATCGCTCACCACCCCGGCCGAATAGGTGTTCCCGGCCAGTACCGACCAGGCCTGGTAATAGTAATGTGTATTGCCTGAAAGAGATGTATGATCAAACGTAACAGCCGATCCGCTGTAAATGACATGGCCACCGCCTGTAATGGTACTTCCCGGGGTGTAAGCCGTACCACCTGCTGGGACGCCAAACTGATCGATGGTATCGTAGGCGATCATGACATTATTGCCTGAGGGATTTTTATGCCAGCTTAGGCTGATGGCTGATTTACTGACTGGCTGTGCCGAAAAATCAACAGGATTGTTGGGATCGACGATATTCACCGTGAATGAGATGGTTGTATCGGCATTGGTCACCTCTGAAATGTCTAGCCCTCCCTTTGTGCCATTCTGGAGAAAGGAGTTTGGATCGGTAAAATCGTTAATTTCGGTTCTGGCCGTTCCTCCGACAAAATTGGCGATCCCCGGAGAACCATTCACCGTGGGGGTTCCCCCCGGCCGGTAAATATAAACTTCATCGGGCGGACCATCGGCATTCCCACCAACAGAAGGATCGATCCGGTAGACCAGCAATCCGGAGCCAGGAATGGCTGATTCGTAGGTGCCTGTCTTTTTCCGGTACTCCATCACAAAAAACTCAGAGGAGGAATAGGGTGAGGCAATCCTGTAGCAGTTGTTAGTCGACGAGGTTAAGGGGTGCAGGGTATATGTTCCCGAGGTGGTGATCTCCGGGATGGTATTGATCCATGAATTTCCGGAATACTTCCATTTCATGTAGGCCCCCATATGACCGGTGCCGCTTTCCATCAGATCCCAGGCTCCGACAGGCACCAGCCCGTCGTAGGAATAATGATACAGGTCGGGTGAACCGAGGGCATGGAACATTTCATGACACAGGGTCTGCACATCGCACTGTGTTTCCGGTTCAAAGGTGTAATCATAGGCACGTTTGCCATTGATATATACACTGTAGGTATAGAGCACCCACCGGTGAGCCCAGAGCAACTCGGCCCAGGCGCCGTTTCCTCCCCTGATGATAAAATTGAGGTTGTCGACATGGCCGTCATTATCGCCGTCGATATTCAGATTGGTCGGTACCGGCGAATTTGCATTGACCCAGGTAATGGCATCCTTCAGGAGGGTATGCTCCCTTTGGGTTGACTGGGAACCGGTATACCCGTTGGGATTGGTAACTGCATTGTAGGGTTCGAAATAGCTTCTGTCGTGTGAATCCTGGTAGGAGTAGTTGGTCGTCATCTCACATGTGGGATAATGGGTGGTGCTGATCGTCAGGGAAGTATAGGAAACTTCGCTAAAGTAAGACTGCAGCGAGTTTCCGGGAATAAGGTTAAATTTATTGTCATAAACCTGGCGGGTGGTGGTGAATTCGGTGTCATCATTAAAGCGGATGTAGATCGCGATGTTATTCATCGTTCCTGAATGCGGCGCCTTGACCGACTTATCTACATTTTCGGCACGATACGCCCTGCGCTGGTTATATTTCGCCTGCGAAATTTTCGCCCATTTGGTCAAACCTGCTTTTGAAGGATCGGATTTTCCAACCACCAACGCTGACGGCACTACATTGTCGCCGCTGGGAATGCCATAATAGTAATTTCCGTCATCGCCCTGGATGATCGTATACCCATCCTTGTCATGCAACCAGTTGAAATACTCATCACCCGAAACAAAACAGGCGATGGATTTTCCGTCAGGCTGCGTAATGGTATAGGGAAGAAACCGGTAATTGGCCGCCCCGGCAAGAAACACACTGATCATCAATACGGCAAAGAGGAGTACGAATTTTGATTTCATAGATATAAGGTATTATCAGAATTAAACAGGGAACAAAGTGAAAATATCATGGAAATGGGAAGGATGTTTATCAGGAATAAATCATTGCAAAGGTAAAAATGTTCTTTTACATTTACCTTCGGTGTATATCATAAAGTTTTCACCATCGGGTTCCGGTTTCACAGGAGGTTTTTTATCTCTTTAATTTTTCTTTCCCGGTCGAAGGAATAGGTCCTATCTGACCTTTCACTCAAATCATATAGCAGCAAAGCCTTTTCCAGAAACCGTTTTGGGTTTTGTAAATCCTCATCCAATCCGAATTGCAATAACATGTCTGCCAGCAATTCAAGGTTTGCCGCATTAAATCCCACAAACCCGGAGAGATATTCGCTGAAGGCCGGTTCTTCAAGAGTCAAACAATGTTTCAGATCAAATCCGGCATCATTGAGAAGCTGTTCATTCGTCTGTTCGAACTGGTTATTTATTGTTATAGCCAGATTTTCCTCCTTACCCCGGATCCGGCCTAAAATGGCGCGCAGGACCGATCCTATTTTCTCAATTTCCCTTAAGAAGTAATCTTTCTGTTCCAAGTTATTTTTTTTATGAAGTTAATATCTCGGTTTGTCCTTTATCTCTTTATAGTACTGTTCAATCCCAATCTCCTTTATCCTGAGGTTTATTGCGACGGATCTTTTTTGCAAATGTTCATCAAATCCGGTATTCCCGCAAGGAAATTCTGAGCATTCATAACAAAAATCCACCTCCTTCTCCTTATGACATTCCCTGACTTTGCACCCGGTGAACAACTTACACTCTTCGATCCGGCAACCCCTGCATTCAACCGTTGTAAAATAATGCAGCAGATCCCTGAATTGCGGGTAATGGTTGAATACAGGTTCCCCCAGCAAATCCGAAAACCGGCTGGCATACGGTTCAAAATTGCCCAGGGCTTCTTTCAGTACAGCGCTGCTTTTTTTAATCGTTCCGTTTGAGAAGGCAAAGCACTTTTCACAGTGTATGCCACAGGGACCGAAACGTTCATTCATCGGATGATTCATCTATTTAAGGATATTGATTTCAAAAAGTTTCATCTCGTCGATTATGGGTGTTCAGATTTCAATGCGGACTGGATCCGTCAAACAACCGCCATTTCCATTCCTGCTTTTTCTTGATCAATATCCCGGTAAACCGATAAGGGGCTTTGAAAATTTCTTTGGAATCGCTTGATATGTGAATTGATCCATCTACCAAAACCCAGGCGGTCTGATCATTGTAATCAATATCAATCCTGTTCATCTCCAGGAAAACGCTTTCTTTCGGAAAAATTGAGTTGAAATGTCCCCTGATCTGATCCTTCCCTTTCCATATTTCGGCGCTGTCAGACCCAATAAACATGATGTTTTCGGAATCGTCGAACAGCGACATCATCAGGTCCGTATTCGCCTCCTGGGCACAGGTGTTGAAACGCTGCAATGCCGCCATGATCTCACTTTTTATCTTATCAGATTGAACCTGGGCAGGCAGAGAATGCACCAGTATTGAAAAACTCATCAACAAAACCAGTTTGACCAGTTTGTTTTTTTTCATGATTATTTTATTGGACAGCAATGAATGAATCGGATCGACTAAATTACAACCTTTTTTACAGGATGAAGTTTTATACGAAAAAGGGCTAGAACTGACCATAGACTTTTATGGAGATATTCTCCACAAAATCCTTCATCTGTTTCTTAACAACAGATTTCTTTACGTTTGGCGGTCCGGTTTGCGCGATGGCAGAGTCTCCTTCAGCAGTATTCCCGTGCCTCCCGGCGATTTTCCCAAGGACACGCATCAGCGTTTCAACATCCTCCCAGCTGTTTCCGATGCCCAGACTGATCCTTACCAGGCCGGGGAGTCTGATAGATGGGAACAGCCTTAAAAGCAACCGCTGAAACCGCTCCAACGAGGGGCTCACCCCGAGAAGATGCTTGATCAGGATGTGTGCACAATGACAACCATACCGGACGCCGATTCCGCTTTGAAGGGCCAGCTCATTGGCCACCCAGCTCGGCATCGCACGCTTCATCCCGAATACAATGACGCCGATCTTACGTGCAAACCCAGGCGAATCGGGATCTGTTACACCATAAACCCTGAGACCGGGTATCTGCGCCATCCCCTGCAAAACCAAGGCTGTCAATACCTGTTCCTCCTCCCTGATCACCTCCATGCCGAGCCGCTGTAAAAGCACAAGTGACTTGCCCAATGCGGCGATCCCTCCGGCATTCTCCTCCCCCGACGACCGGATCATGTCAAGTTCAGCCGAATTGAAATTAAGCAGTCCCTTCCTTACCACCAGCACGCCACATCCAAAAGGCGCATAAACCTTGTGGGCTGAGAAGGCGAGAAAATCAATGCCGCACTCCGTCATACCGATTTTGCGATGGGCAACCAACTGCGCCGCATCAATCAGCAGCTTCGCCCCATGCCGGTGAACGATCCGGCTGATCTCCGCGATATCATTGCAGATACCGAGCACATTGGATGCACCGCTCAGCGCGACCAGCCCGATCCGCTTTTTCCCGTGCCGGCCCTCCACGTTATATTCCTTCAATATAGAATCAAGTTCGTTCAGATCAACAAAACCTTCGGCGTCCACCGAAAGCCTGATCAGGTTAACCCCGGAAACCATCCGCCAGGGCAGATCATTTGAGGAGTGTTCCAGGATGGTATTGAGTACAACAGGAGCGGAATTATTGCCAGGTTTGCGGCTCAAACTTTCGGCTGCCAGGTTGATGGCTTCGGTGGTATTGGAGGTGAAAATAACATCATAATCAGCAGGCGGCGCGCCCAGCGCCATGGCACATATAGATTTCACTTCCTCAGCGATCTCCTCCTTCACCTTATCAGGCTGCTGCAAGGTAAGACGAAAGGTATTCCATACCGGAAAGAAGGCTGGCGTGCTGGCGCTATTGTCCATGTTGATAAGGGTCTTTGGGCCCTCCATCGTGGGGACCCGAAGGCCCTGCCCTGCCATGGTTTTCCTCAACTCCTCCAGAAGTTCACGCCCTGAAAATTCCTCCAGTTCGTCTTTGTAAAGCAAATCATTCATGGTCAGCCTGCCGGATTCCGGATCCTTGAATATCTCCTTTCCATATTGCTTTATCAGGCGCAGCGCCCGGGCAAAGGCGATCACGTTGATGATGGCCGGTGTCCCCGCTTCAAACCTGCCGGGTGCATCGGCCCAGATCACCCAATCCCGGGAGATTAGCCGGGTAGTCCCGCCACCGGTCTGCACAGGGGCGCCTCCGGGCAATGCTGACTTTTTAACCGCCACCGCCCTGACCCCCAACGACAGTCCGATATCAAGACTGGAGAGGCACTGGTAACTTTTGGACTCCATTTGTGCCATGAGGGCATTGGCCCTTGCCGGAGTGCAAAAGATAACGGTATATACGGCTTTCTTCAAACCCAGGTATTCCAGGACAATGTCGCCGGCCTGATCGTACAAATGGGTTGACACCATTGAATTGTGGCCGCTCCCCCGGTGAACGTTGGAATAGCGCTCCAGCGCTGCAAACACGCCATGTTCCAAAGCAGCATACCCATCGATTTTTTTGTTATTTCCAGGCTTGTTGTTTTCCATAATGGCTATTGTTTATCTCTCATGCAGCGGACAGAAAATCCCATCCACTTCGGGTGTGTATTGCGGTAAATATCATCCAGTCCGTAGATCATGTTCCGGTACCAGCCAGTTGATTCCCCGGATGCGGTGCTGCTCCACCAGAATCCGCTTTTACCCCCTACAAAGAACCGGCCGTTGCTGCAGCGTTCGCCACCCGGAAGCGCTGAGAAGCCAACCCCATCCTTGCCATTTCCGCCGGAGTCCCAGCCTGATCTGTTTTTCAGTATCAGTCCGGCATCGGTTCCACGCCCGCCCGATGTGTCCCAAACCGGGTCACCCATGCCATACCTGGAATCGGTGTTTCCTTCAAGTAACTTCCACTCTTCATCCGACGGCACCCTCCAGCCATCGGGACACAGCCTGCCTGTGTTTACCGCATACCAGTTATAGAGCGCTCCCCAGGTTTTCGCATGGCCTTCATCATTGTGATACCAGCAAAATGCTCCAATGGTGAGGTGTTGCCATGCAATACTGTCAGTGATGCCGGTTATTTTCAGGCCGTTGCAATAGGAGGTTGTTCTCAGGTTTTCGGCCATCCATTCATACTGTCCAATGATCACCGTGCGATAGATGTTCCCGTCAATATCCGCAACAGATCCGCTTTCGGGCGTCTGCGGCCTGAGTGGTGAGACACAAAGCAGGAAGAGGGATGACAAAAAAATTAATCTTTTCATGAACAGTTACCTGTTAGCGCAGTAAAGATAATCCCTTGTTAAATAATCTGTACTTTTGTTACCGACATACCTGGAAGCGGACAAAAAAGTATCTGTTTATGGTGAACTACAAATATCATCACCTGGGAATTCCGACCAAAACGCCGGTACCCGGTGAAAAATACCTCGAAGGATACGATATCTGGCACTGCGGATACGAAGAGAGCGCTTATGGAATAGAATGGATGCGGTACGGGAAAGATTGCAGTTTGCCTGAAATCGTAAAGACCATTCCGCATGTGGCCTTTGAGGTAGATGACATCCAGGCGGCCATCCGCGGGAAAAAAGTGATCATCGAACCCAACAGCCCCTCCGAAGGAAACATTGTCGCCTTCATCGAAGAAAACGGCGCCCCGATAGAATTCATTCAAATCCTTTCCAATCCACTCAAATGAGCAAAGCACGCGACACTAAACCCCACATCGGCATTTTCGGAAGAAGAAATAACGGGAAGAGCTCCCTTATCAATGTGATCACCGGCCAGGATATTGCCATTGTTTCAGAGATTGCCGGAACAACCACCGACCCTGTGAAAAAATCGATCGAGATCGACGGGGTCGGACCGCTCGTAATCATCGACACCGCGGGAATCGACGACAGCGGAGAGCTCGGCCTCAAGCGCATAAGCAAAACGAAGGAGGTGCTCAGGATCATCGACATGGCCATCCTGCTGATTGCAAACAATGAATTTGATGAACCGGAGAAAAACCTGATCCTCGATTTCAAATCCAATGATATCCCCTATCTCATCATCCACAACAAATCGGATGAAGTGCCGATCTCCCAGGAATTATCAGGGGTGATCCGTGAAAAGTACAACGTTCCTGTAGTTGGATTCAGTGTAACTGATCCTCATAATTTCGATGAGGTGATCCGACTGATCCGTGAGACGATTCCCGAAACGGCATTTCGCAAGCAAACCCTTGTAGGCGACCTGATCAACCCGGGCGATGCAGTATTGCTGATAACACCCATCGACACAGAGGCTCCCGAAGGACGGATGATCCTTCCGCAAATGCAGGTGATCCGCGATGTGCTGGATCATGATGGAATTGCCGTCGTATTGAAGGAACCCGAAGTGGCCGCCTATGTAAAGAAAATGAGTCCGAAACCGGTCATGGCGATCACCGACAGCCAGGTATTTCCCAAAGCCAATGCGGCCATCCCGAAAGAGATCATGCTGACCAGTTTCAGCATTGTCCTGGCCCGGCAGAAGGGCGATTTTGAACACTACATCGAGGGGACACCTCATTTGGATAACCTGCGTGACGGCGACCGCCTGCTGATCCTCGAATCATGCACCCACCATGTTACCTGCGACGACATTGGCCGGGTGAAGATCCCACGGTGGCTGGGCGCTTTCTCAGGAAAAAAACTGGAAGTGGATGTAGTGGCCGGTCTGAGCAAGATCACACGGCCCATCACCGATTATGCCATGGTGATCCAGTGCGGCGGATGCATGATCACCCGGAAACAGATCATCGGCAGGCTCAAACCAGCCATCGACGCCGGGATCCCGGTAACCAACTATGGCATGGCCATCGCCTGGGTGAATGGAATATTTGAGCGGGCGATTGAACCTTTTAGAAAAGGTGACAGGGTGACAAGTGATGAAGTAATGAAGTGATGGAGTGATGGAGCGAAAATTCGTAATTCGTAATTCGTAATTTGTTAAGGTGTTGACATCGACACGGGTATCACTTTCCCATTAAAAAACTTATGTCCGTTCACGGCGAAGTCGGCAATATAATGCGCCATCTGCACGGGGTTTTGCGTCGCTTTGGCTCCCGGAAATGCCTTGGCAAACATCTCCGTCTGAACGGCTCCCAGGGCCAAACAGTTCACCCTGATATCCTGTTCTTCCAATTCCTCGGCCAGTAACTCAGTAAGAATGGCCAGCGCACCCTTGCTGGATGAATAGGCCGACAGTCCCGGAAATTTCTTGCTTCCCTGCACCCCGCCCATGCTACCGATGTTCACAATATGGCCTCCCCTGTTCATGATGGGTAACAGGGCCTGTATGAGAAAAAACGGGGCCTTTACATTGACATTGTAAGTGGCATCGAATTCGGCCTGATCGAATTTAATGAAGGGCTTATTGACCATTTTCCCCGCGTTGTTGATCAGGATATCGCATTTGTGAATGAAGGTTTCCAGCCGCTGAACGATAAACGGGTAAAACTCAAACTGGTTCAGATCAAACTCATAAGGGGTGACCTTCGCCCCGGGAGTTAATCGGACACACTCTGCGGCCAATTCCCTGAGGGCCTTGCCATTACGCGAAACTGCAACAATCTGGTTCTGTTTGTGCTTTGATAAAGTCTTTACCAGCTCGGAACCGATGCCTTTGCTGGCTCCGGTTATAATTATATTCATGGGTCGGGGTTTTACAAAAAAGTTTACAAATATATGTAAGAAACCATTAAATATTAGCAACTTTCCTGTAACTTTGCATCCTGAGTGTGATTTATGATTGCGCTCTTAGTGAAGCATTAATTCAAACCCCTCAAACACGTCCTAAATGAAAACATTTTTATCCATTTTCCTGCTTCTTTTTGTAAGCCTGAATTTTTCATTTGCACAGGAGGAAGTGCAGAAAGCCACGGTAATGCGTGCCACATACTTCGACATTTCCCCTCCCCTTCGGGACATGGTGCAAAAATCCGATGCCGTCCACGATCAATCATGGAAATCCGGATTTGTTAAAAACAAACTGAATACTGTTTATACGGATAACACGGCGTATGATCAGTTTGCCAGCGACCCCCTTCGCCAGTATGCCCCCGGAAATGTCAGGACAGACACGACCATCCAGAATTTTGACGGGATCGGATCGACCGGCTACCTGCCTCCTGATACCGATGGTGATGTAAGTTTGTCAAATTACATCCAGGTTGTTAATTGCAAATATGCGATCTACGACAAGAACGGGAACAAATTAATGGGCCCCTTTAACAACAGTTCCATCTTCCAGGGCCTTCCAAACAATTCCAATGACGGAGATGCCGTTGTTCTGTATGATGAAAATGCTGACAGGTGGCTTTTCAGCCAGTTTTCATTGCCCAATTACCCCAGCGGTCCATTCTATGAAAATGTGGCCATTTCCCAAACCAGCGACCCAACCGGAAGCTGGTACCGTTACCAGTTTACATTCTCCGTCATGCCCGACTATCCAAAACTTTCTGTTTGGGGTGACGGATATTACATGACAATCCGCCGGTTTTCAACCAGCGGAAGCTGGCTTGGACCCGCAGCCATTGCCATGGACAGAACCAAGATGCTGGCCGGTGATCTGACCGCAACCATGCAGATGTTTACCATGCCCAGCAGCTACGAAGGCCCCCAGGCAGCAGACTGTGACAATTATTTTCCACCTGCAGGATCTCCATGCCCGATTGGCGCGCTAACAACAAGTACTGTGAAATTATGGGATTTTCATGTTGACTGGACAACACCGGCTAACTCATCCTTCAACCAGAACTACTCCATCCCCATTTCTGTATTTACCCCCATCACAGGGAATGCAACTGTTCCGCAAAAGGGAACCTCCCAGAAACTTGACCCAATGTCAGGAAAGAGAATCATGTTCCGCATGCCATTCCGCAATTTCGGAACCCATTGGTCGATGTTGCTGAGCACTACGGTGAATGTCAGCGGTGTTGCAGGAATCCGTTGGATGGAACTCAGAAACAATACGGCTGGAGCCTGGAGTTTATACCAGGAAGGAACCTATGCCCCGGGCGACGGCAACCATCGCTGGATGGGCAGCATCGCCATGGATTCATTGGGAAATATTGCATTGGGTTACTCTGTTTCCGGATCAAACCTCTATCCTTCCATCCGTTACACCGGCAGGATGAACGGTGATCCACTAGGGACCATGACTGTAGCCGAAAGTGGCATTATTAATGGAGGGGGAAGTCAAACTGGTGTCGGATATGATCAACCTTATCGTTGGGGCGATTATAGCGCCATGAATGCCGATCCTGCTGAGAATGGCAAATTCTGGTATACTCAGGAGTATTACGAAACCACCTCAGGAGCAAGTTGGAAAACACGGGTGGGTTCATTTTCCTTCCTCAATGTCTTTTCAACAATCACCACGGCCTACCCCAATCCGATATGCACAGGCGATTCAACACAGCTTCTTGTTTCCGCAACCGGTGGATCAGGAACCTACACCTATTCCTGGAGTTCGATCCCTGCAGGATTTTCATCAAACATTGCGAATCCCAAGGCAGCCCCGACAGATACCACAAAATATATTGCCACCACCAGCGATGGTACGCTGACCCGATCTGATACGGTACAGGTGAATACAGGCTTCAAACCCACTGTGAATGCCGGCGCCGATACCATCGTTTGCTGGTATGTTACTTCGGTTGATATCCACGGAACAATTTCCAATTACAAACAGTTTGGCTGGACCACCACCGGATCGGGAACATTCACCAATCCTGCCTTACTTGAAACCTCCTATCTCCCCTCTCTGAATGATAAACTTTCCGGCCATGTGGATCTTACACTGGTAGGTATTTCCAATGCACCCTGCACCGGAAATGTAACCGATACCAAAGTAGTGACTTTTGATGAATGTACCGGCATTCCCGTTCAGAACAACCTGGAAACTTCACTCTCCATCCGCCCGAATCCGGCGCATGGAACAGTAGCCATCACCATGAACGTGATCAGCACTTCAGCTGCCATGCTCACCATCACCTCAACCGACGGGAAACTGATCTACTCAGCACAGGTTCAGGCTGCCAACGCGCCCATCATGAAGAACCTGGATATTTCAGGTTATGCAAAGGGGATCTATGTTGTTCAGCTGAAAACCGGAAAACAGGTAATCACAGAAAAAATGATCGTTCAGTAAAGTAAAACAGAAACACTGTTAAAGAATTAACAGTGTTTCTGTTTTTTATATATCTTTGCAAACGAAATCATTGATTAAAGAGTTCATAAACATAAATTAGGTTCTTCAGGGCAGGGTGAAATCCCCGACCGGCGGTAAAGTCCGCTACTCCCGGAAAACGATGGATCATCAGATCAATAATTTTCAGGGAACCGAGCCGTTGAAATTACGGCACCGACAGTAAAGTCTGGATGGAAGAAGAATCGTATTTAACCTGACTAATTTACCAGTTTAAATAGGATTACGCCCTGTTGCTACCATTGCGACAGGGCGTTTTTTAATGTTGATTGACGAATGACGAATGACCTGACATACATGAAACGGGCGATCAGCCTGGCAAAACGCGGGGCGGGATGGGTGAATCCCAATCCCATGGTTGGCGCCGTGCTGGTGAAGGAGGGCCGCATCATCGGGGAGGGTTTTCATGAATACTTTGGCGGGGCCCATGCAGAGGTCAATGCGATCGGCTCTGTTCCGGAAGCTTTAAATGCATCAGTAGCAGGTTCAACATTGTATGTAACGCTTGAACCCTGTGCACACCAGGGAAAGACGCCACCCTGCGTGAAGCTGGTTGCCGAAAAGAAAATTGCAAGGGTGGTGATCGGAATGGCCGATCCCAATCCTCTGGTCAACGGCCGGGGTATCGGATACCTGAGATCGCACGGGATCACGGTTGAAGTGGGAATGCTGGAGCCGCAGGTCAGGGAATTGAACGAGATCTTTCTTAAATATATTCAAACCGGGCTGCCCTTTGTGGTGCTGAAATCGGCCATGACGACAGATGGTAAAATTGCAACGGTCACCAATGCCTCCCGATGGATCACAGGCGAACCTTCACGCAAGCTGGTGCACCGGTTTCGCCAGAACCTGAGCGCCGTGATGGTTGGCGTTGATACTGTTTTATATGATGATCCTTTGTTGAATATCAGGCTGAGAGGCACCTGGAAAAATCCGCTCAAAGTCATTGCCGATACCCATTGCCGGATCTCTCCCGAAGCCAAAGTGCTGACCAACGATCCCCAGCTCGCCATTGTAGCGACTACCCGGCTGGCCGATAAGGAAAAACTTAAAAATTTAGAACGTGCCGGTGTCCAGGTGATCATCTGCCCGCTGAAAGAAGAGCGTGTCGACCTCGGGTTCCTGATGCAGTCGCTGGGGACCATGGGCATTGACAGTGTGATGATCGAAGGCGGAAGCACCGTGGCATTTTCAGCATTAAAAGAGGGATTGGTGGATAAGGTCATCAGCTTTATCGCGCCGAAGATCATCGGAGGAGCCGGGGCTCCTACCCCCGTGGGCGGAGCCGGAATCTCATCTATGGAAGATGCAATAAACCTGGTCAATATGAGATCCCGGAAAATTGGAAACGACTTTATGCTGGAAAGCTGGATAAATAAATAACTGAACCCAATGCAACCCTGTTACCTTGTTACCCTGTTACCTTGTTACCCTGTTACCTTGTCACCCTGTCACCTTGTCACCTTGTTACTAAACTAAAATGTTCACAGGAATCATTGAAGAAACCGGTCTGATCAAAGCCATACATCACGGAGGAAACGCTTCGCAACTTACCATTGGGGCGAAGGAGGTATTGAGCGATATGAAGGTTGGCGATAGCATTAACACCAACGGAGTATGCCTAACTGTCACCTCGTTCGGAGCCGGTTTTTTTATGGCCGATGTGATGCCGGAGACCATGCGCATCACCAGTTTCAGTGCATTAAAAACCGGCAGTGCCGTGAATCTCGAAAGGGCATTGCGGCTGAGCGACCGGCTTGGCGGTCATCTCGTAAGCGGGCACATCGACGGCACCGGCCGGATCGGGCGGCATTGGGAGGAGGACAACGCCGTTTGGCTGAACATTCTTGCTGATGCACCGATCCTGCGGTACATTGTCGAACGGGGATCCGTGGCCCTGGATGGCATGAGCCTGACGGTGACCTCGGTCGACCAGCGTTCATTCAGCGTCTCCATCATCCCGCACACCCGGGCTGTAACCACAATCGGAAAAAAAAGAACAGGCGACATCCTGAACATTGAATGTGACATCATTGGTAAATACATTGAAAAATTAAACTCTCCCGGGAGTAGCGGATCGAAAATCGACCTGGACTTCCTTGCAAAAAATAATTTCCTATGACAAACTACGAATTCAACACGATTGATGAGGCACTTGAGGATATCCGCAAAGGGAAGATGATCGTCGTAGTTGATGATGAAGACCGTGAAAATGAAGGCGACCTGGTGATTGCTGCTGAAAAGGTGACCCCTTCCATCATTAATTTCATGGCGAAAAACGGAGGAGGGCTGATTTGCCTTCCCATCGTTCGCGACCGGCTTGAAGAGTTGAACATTGAGCGTATGGTGGTGAAAAACACCGATCCGAACCGAACTGCCTTTACTGTTTCGGTCGATGCCATTGAATGTTCCACCGGGATATCAGCCCATGAACGGTCACTGACGATAAAAAGACTGATCGACAATCAGACCAAGGCACGTGATTTTACCCGCCCTGGTCACATTTTCCCGATCGAATATCGCGAAGGCGGCGTCCTGATCAGGGCCGGGCATACCGAAGCATCGGTTGACCTGGCTAAAATGGCCGGTTTATACCCGGCCGGCGTGATCTGCGAAATCATGAACGAAGATGGATCCATGGCCCGTGTGCCCCAGTTGATGAAATATGTTAAAAAGCACAACCTGAAGATCATTACCATTGTATCGCTCATCGACTACCGGCGTAAATCAGAAACACTGGTCGAACGCGCTGCCGTGGTTGACATGCCAACCAGGTATGGAGATTTCAGGGCCTACAGTTATGTAAGCAAAATAAGCAACGAGAACCACCTTGCCCTGGTCAAGGGGGATATCTCCGATGGAAAGCCGGTCCTGGTGCGTGTTCATTCAGAATGTCTCACCGGCGATGTTTTCGGGTCCATGCGTTGCGATTGCGGCGACCAACTTGAGGTGGCCATGAAGCGGATTGCCAAGGAGGGTCGTGGTGTGCTTCTATATATGAGACAGGAGGGCCGCGGTATCGGTCTCGATAATAAGATGCGGGCCTATTCCCTGCAGGACCAGGGGATGGATACGGTGGAAGCCAACAACGCCCTGGGTTTCGATGCCGATTTACGTGACTATGGAACCGGAGCGGAGATCCTTGTTGACCTCGGGATTAAAAAACTCAGGCTGCTTACCAACAATCCTCAGAAAATATCGGGGATCGAAGGATTCGGGCTGGAACTTGTTGAACGGATCCCCATTCAAACCAAAAGCAATGCCAGCAACATCCGGTATATGAAAACCAAGAAGGAAAAACTGGGACATTTGCTTAATTTTACTGATGAATTGAAGAAAGAATAACTGATCCGCATCTGTGCGGCCTGCCTGGGAATTAATGGTATAAATGACTAAAAAACAGCACTATGAAAACAATTGAAGGAAAACTGGATGCCAAGGGACTGAAATTCGGTATTGTCATTGCCCGTTTCAATGAATTTATCAGCGGTAAATTACTTTCGGGCTGCCTCGACGGACTTATCCGTCACGGGGCGGATGAAGCAAATATAGATGTGGCCTGGTCGCCCGGTTCTTTTGAAATTCCCCTGCTGGCCAAGAAACTGGCTGTAAGTAAGAAATATGATGCGGTAATCTGTCTCGGGGCTGTAATCCGCGGCGCCACACCCCACTTCGATTTTGTTGCCTCTGAAGTTTCAAAGGGCGTTGCCCATGTTGGGCTGGAAACCGGCATCCCGGTGATCTTTGGCGTATTGACCACCGACAACATCGAGCAGGCCATCGAACGTGCAGGCACCAAAAGCGGGAACAAAGGTTTCGACGCCGCCCTCGCCGCCATCGAGATGGCCAATGTGATGAGGGAATTTTGAAATATCGTGATGCGTGATGCGTGACACGTGACAAAATTTACCCTGTCACCTTGTTACCCTGTTACCTTGTCACCTTGTTACCTTGTCACTTTTTTGTAATCACAAACACTGTCCTCCGGTTCCTGGCGCGTCCCTCCTCTGAATCATTTTCGGCAACGGGCATCGCTTTTCCGAATCCTTTGTAGGTAAGCCGTTTTTCAAAAATATCCTTTTCAATCAGGTAATTGTACACCGACTGTGCCCGGCTTTCAGATAGTTTCAGGTTGCTGGCATCATTGCCAATGTTGTCGGTGTGACCTTGGATCTGAATGGATATGTTCTGGCTTTCATTCAGGAATTCGATCAGCTGGTCAAGGACAGCCTTCGATTCCATGGTTAGCTCAAAGGAGTTGAACGGGAAATAGATGTCGTTGATACGATAGGATTTATTCAGCTCGATCGGTTTCATCTCAATATCAAGTCTGGCCGGAAGTTTAAACATGCTGTCAACTTTGGCAATATACCTTGACTCGTACACATGCCCCTCCTTCTTCACCGTCATGATGTAATCGCTGTTAAATGGCGCAACTGCCACATAGTTCCCTGTGACTGAATCCATTGGTATATTGGAAATCTTTTTGGTATCCAGGTTTTTCAACTCAATATGCGCCTTTACCGGTTCGGCGGAGTATTCCGACTTGATATTTCCACGGATCAGAAGGACCTTTTCGGGACGGGCGGCATCATAGAGTTCAAAAGAGTACAGATCCCAGCCTCCTTTGCCGTTGAATTTGTTGGAGGCAAAGAAACCCTGCATGCCATCGGTACTTACGAAAAATCCCACCTCGTCATCGGGGGAATTGATGGGATACCCGATGTTTTTTGGCTTGGTCCACAGGCCATGATCATCCATTTTGGAATAAAAGATATCATATCCTCCGAGGCCCATCCATCCGTCGGAAGAGAAATAGAGTGTTTTCTCGTCGGGATGGAAAAAGGGAGATTTCTCATTCCCCGTTGAATTGATGAGGGGTCCGAGGTTGATCGGAGTACCCCATTCACCCGATTCACTTTTGATGGACCTGTAAATATCATATCCGCCAAAGCCGCCGCTCCGGTCACTCACAAAATAAAGGGTTCGCCCGTCGGCCGAAATGGTCGGCTGCGATTCCCAAGAACCGGGCAGGTTGATCTTGTTGCTCACGCTTTTGATCGGGCTCCACTCGCCGTTCACATTTTCGGAATAATAGATATCACAGTTCAGATATTTCTTTACATTGTCAAATTTGCACACCGTATAATATAGCGTGTTGTTGTCGGCCGTAAGGGTCGCCCCGCCCTCATTGTCATTGACATTGAAGGGTTCGGGCATCTCCTCGCCCGCTTCGAATTTACCATCCGGATTGCGCATGCTGTAAAGGAACCGCTCCTTCATCTTGGTCTCCCTGAACAGGCTGTTTTTTCCAGGTTCGATCTTGATTTCACGCGTAAAAAGAGCCATCTGGTTATCGGGCGACAGGATGGGCAGGTATTCATTTTGCGGGGTTGAAATACCTTCGACCACCTGCGGGGTAAACGGGACAGGATGACCTGTCATTTCCAGGTAAAATTTCGAATACTTCTGGAGACTGACGGCCCGGTTATAATCCTCATCCTTCTTGATCTTATCGACATCTTTCAGGAACTCATCCAGGTTTTTCATCGCCAGCGCGTAGTTCTCCTCGCCATAATAGATCTCGCCAAGATAATAGTAGGCATAGACATCATAGGACGGACATAATTCGATCACCTTCCGCAGATTCTTCTCCGCCTCCCTGAAATTGTTATCCGCCTTTTTAAAATTGACCAGCCCAAGCACAAAATAGGCATCCACGCAACCTGGCTCCTCGCCGATTACCCTCCGCATCTGCTGCCCGGCCAGGTTGTAGTTCCCCCTTTTCAGGTAGTCAATGCCCTCCTGGTAGGTTTTTTCCGTCTTCTTTTCGAGCTTGATTTTGCAGGAATCACTGGCCAACTGGGCTTTTAAACCAGGCAGAAAAATGATTAGAAAGCATACCATCAGCAACCGCTTCAAACCATACAGGATGGGCTTCATGGGGATAATTTTGTCAAAGGTATAGGGAAATATCGTAATTTTACGATTCGGCTAAGTTAATATTGTTGCAATGATGGATTCAAATTCAGTCAGGGTCGGACTCATCCAGATGTCGTGCGGGCCGGACAAAAAAGCCAATCTGGATAATTCGATCCTCAGGATCGGGGAGGCGGCCAAACTCGGGGCGCAGATCATATGCCTGCAGGAGCTGTTTGCCACCACCTATTTCTGCTGGGAGGAAAACCACGATTATTTTAGCCTGGCAGAGTCCATCCCGGGGCCCACCACGAAAATCCTTGGGGAGGTAGCCCGCGAACTGGATGTGGTAATCGTAGCCTCACTGTTCGAAAAACGAACCGAAGGGATCTATCACAATACCGTGGCAGTATTGGATGCCGATGGAAGCTACCTCGGGAAATACCGCAAGCACCATATCCCGGATGATCCGGGTTATTATGAGAAATTTTACTTCACGCCGGGTGACAACGGTTACCAGGTTTTTCAGACGAAATATGCCCGGATCGGCACGCTCATATGCTGGGATCAGTGGTATCCCGAAGCTGCTCGGATTACCAGCCTGATGGGGGCGCAGATCATCTTTTACCCGACGGCCATCGGATGGGCCCTTTCACAGGATGATGACTTAAACAGGCAGCAATACCAGGCCTGGCAAACGGTTCAGCGTGGTCACGCCATTGCCAACGGGGTGTATGTCATCGCCGTTAACCGTACCGGGATGGAGGGTTCCATGAACTTCTGGGGCGGCTCCTTCATTTCCGATCCCTTTGGCGTTCTGATGTTCCAGGCATCGCACGACCAGGAGGAGGTCATTATCAGGGATCTTGACCTGGCTAAATCGGGCGAAACCCGCATCCACTGGCCCTTCATGCGCGACCGGAGGATCGACAGCTACGGGCCGATTTTGGAAAGATATCTGGGAAAAGACGAATGATCAATTACCAATTACCAGTGACCAATGGAAGTGAAGCGTGACGGAAAAACGTGACACGTGACGCGTGACGGAATAAAATCAAAACATCGTATATCGTAAATCGTTTATCGTAAATACACATGCCTTTCCCTCCATCTTCTCCCAAAGAACTGGGTTATCATTTTCCGGCCGAATGGTCGGAGCACCGCGCTACGTGGCTCAGTTATCCGCACGACGATTCCTACTCCTGGCCCGGAACACTTCCCCGGATCTTTCCCTTTTATAACAGGTTTATCAAAGAACTTTCAAAGGGAGAACAGGTTTGCATCAATGTCAGGAATGAAGCGCTGCGCGACAGTGTAATCAAGGATCTTACCCTCCTGGAGGTTGACATGGCGAAGATCACCCTGCTCATCCATCCGACCAACGATGCCTGGTGCCGCGATCATGGCCCGGCATTCCTGATACGGCCCGGGAAAAAGGATCCCAGGGTGATCGTGAGCTGGCGTTACAATGCCTGGGGAGATAAATATGCCCATGACCTGGATGAAAAGATCCCGGCACTGGTTGGAGAATATCTGCATCTCCCCGTCTTCTATCCGGGTATCGTCATGGAGGGCGGTGCCGTTGATTTCAATGGGAAAGGAACTTTGCTGACGACAAACCAGTGTTTGCTTCATGAAAACCGGAATCCGGGACTGTTTCAGCACGAGATTGAGGAATATCTGCATAATTTCTATGGAGTTGAGCAGGTGCTCTGGCTCGATGAAGGCATCGACGGGGACGACACCAATGGTCATATTGATGATATTACCCGGTTTTTCAGGGAGGATGCAGTGGTGACCATGGTAGAAACGACCAGGTCGGATGCCAACCATAAAATCCTTCAGGAAAATCTCAGGAAGTTAAAGACCATGCGGCTTTCCAATGGGAAGCAATTAGATGTCGCGGAGATCCAGATGCCCAAACCGGTCATTTACGACCAGCAGCGTCTGCCCGCCTCCTACGCCAATTTTTACATTGCCAACAAATCGGTGATCGTTCCCAATTTCCAGTGCAAAGAGGATGATAAAGCCATGCGGATCCTTGAAGAATGTTTCCCCGACCGGAGCATCATCGGCATCGACTCAGTGGAAATCATCTGGGGACTTGGGTCATTTCACTGCCTTTCGCAGCAGGAACCAAAGGAATGACGAATTACGAATTACGAGTGACGAATGATTGAGTAATTTACGAATTACGATATACGATTTACGATTTTTTCTCCATTACTCCATTACCTTGTTACCTTGTTACCTTGTTACCTTGTTACCTTGTTACCTTGTTACCTTGTTACCTTGTTACCTTGTCACGCCTTTCACCTTCTCAAATGATCCGCCAGCACCAGCGCCCCCATGGCTTCGACGATGGGCAGGGCACGGGGAACAACACAAATGTCGTGGCGTCCCTTTCCCTTGAGTGTGACGGGTTCGCCCGACAGGTTTACGGTCTCCTGGTCTTTCATCAGGGTAGAGACCGGTTTGAAGGCCACGCGGAAACAGATCTCCTCGCCGTTTGAGATCCCACCCTGGATTCCGCCCGAATGGTTGGTGAGTGTCCTGATTTCTCCATCCCGGCTGACAAACAGGTCGTTGTGTTCTGATCCCCGCATGGCGGCTCCCTTGAAGCCTGAACCATACTCGAAACCCTTCGCTGCATTGATGCTGAGCATGGCTTTGGCAAGGTCGGCTTGCAATTTATCGAAGACCGGTTCCCCAAGTCCGGCCGGAACACCGGTAATCGCACAGGAGATGAGTCCACCGGTGGTGTCGCCCTCTGCTTTAAGCTGTTTTAGAAAATCAATGATCGTGGAATCTCCATTCACAAATGGACTTCCGGTCTGGTCAGGAGCAGGAACTCCTGTTTCCGGGTCAGCAATCTGAAAGGGTCCTATTTGCGAAATCCAGCTGCGGATCCTGATATTTTTTGAATGCAGAAACAATTTGGCGAAGGCGCCGCCGGCAACCCGGGCTACGGTTTCGCGGGCCGAGGAACGGCCTCCTCCGCGCGGATCGCGGATCCCGTACTTCTGTTGCCAGGTAAAATCGGCATGCGACGGCCGGTAAACCCTGCTGATCTCTTCATAGTCCTCAGGCTTATGGTCAGTGTTATACACCACGAAGGCAATGGGAGCCCCGGTGGTTTTTCCCTCGAAAATTCCTGAAATAACATGAAGGATATCCGCCTCCTGGCGCGGAGATGCTAAAAAATCCATCCCGGGACGGCGCCGGTTCAGTTCAGATTGAATAAAGGCAAGGTCAATTTCAAAATTGGATGGAAATCCGTCGAGAACGCCGCCGACTGCTTCACCATGCGACTCGCCAAAGGTAGTAAGCACAAGCGCCTTACCAAATGAGTTTCCCGACATAAATCCAGATTTTGGAAATTTTCAAGATATCTTTGTCACGCGTCACCTGTCACGTTTACGTAGTCTGCTGCTTCAGGATCTTCATCTTCGCTTCAAGCACCTTCAATTCACTCTTGGCCCGGTTTATCTTATTTTCAAATTCCTCCTTGACCAGCGTGGCGCTTTTCGACTTGGCAAAAAAACCGATATTGTTCTCCCACAGGATGATCTCCTCCTTCATCTTGGAGATCTTGATAGCCAGGAACTCACGCTCCTTGCCGATCACGTGGCGTGCATTCGGATCATTCTTCAGGTGATCGAACTTGGCCTGAAAATTAACCGTGCTCATTTCAACGTTGTTGATCTTCAGTTTGTCGAGATGCTCGTTGATGAGGGCACGAAAATCGTTGTGGAGCTTATCCTTATCCTTCATCGGGACGTGCCCGATCTCGGTCCATTCACGCTGGAAGTTTTTCAGCACCTCCAGGTTTGCGCTCTTATCAGTCCCAAACGCGTACTCCCTGAGGCGGGTCATGAGATCAAGCTTCTTGCTGAGGTTTTCGCCTTCGCTTGCCTGGACATTGGAAAAATAGGATTGCTTGGCATTGAAGAAATCGTCGCAGGCTGTGCGGAACCGTTTCCATATCTTTTCAGAATGCTTTTTGGGAACAGGTCCGAGTTTTTTCCACTCGCCCTGCAGACGGATGAGTTCATTGGTCGTCTTTTTCCAGTCGGTGTTGCCTTTGAGCGATTCAGCCTGCATGCACAATTCTACCTTGAGGTTATAATTGTGCATCTGCTGTTCCTTCAGTTTATCAAAATACTCCTTCTTTATGGCGAAAAATGAATCAAGGCTTCCTTTGAAGCGGGTCCATATTTCGGAATTCACCTTTTGTGGTACCGGGCCAATGTTCTTCCAGATTTTCAGGAGGTCATTTACCTTGTTGGTGTTGTCCTGCCAGTCCTTGATCGATTCGTTGGGCAGACCAAGCACGATCTCCGCCTGTTCGCACAGGGCGATCTTGGTCTGGTGATTTTTATTCTGGTCCTCCTCAATCAGAGAATAATGCTCCCTCCTGCGGTCGTTGATCTTATCGGTTGCATTTTTAAACCGGTCCCATATCTCGTCCTTTTTATCGGCTGGAACAGGTCCGAGTTCCTTCCATTCCTCATGATATTTCTGAAGTTTCTTGAACGACTTGATCACGGAGGTTTCCAGGAGAAGCTCCTCTGTTTTTTCGCACAGGGAAAGCTTGGCTTCCAGGTTTTTCCTGAGATCCAGGTCCTTCAGTTCCTTGTTCAGCTTGACTTTTTCAAAGAACTTCTCAACCAGGAAATGGTAATTCTGCCATAGGTTGTTGATTTCGGTGCGCGGCACCATGCCAACTTCTTTCCAGCGTTCCTGGAGGATCTTGAATTCATCATAGGTCTTCTTCAGGGTCTCCTCAGAGTTGATGAGGGTCTTCAACTCGTCGAGGATCAGGTATTTCTTCTTCAGGTTATCCTGCTTTATCTTTTCCTGCTCCTCAATGTGTTTGGCCTTGGTGGCCTTATATATCGTAAAGATGTCGTTAAACCTGACATCCAGTTCATCCGGTTCAGGGGCAAGTTCCTCTTTGGTTCCCCCCTCTTCCATCACCAGCTCGTATTTCTGAAGGTTCTCCTCTTTTTTCTTCTTCAGGAAGGCAACCTTGATCAGGGCGATGCGTGTTTTTATGGCATTGAAATCGGGTTCGGCAATCGCCTTATCCAGCAAATCGACCAACTCGGCCCTGGTAAATGCGTCAAAGCTGTTTTCCGTTTCATGCATGAGATGCTCTACATTCTCTTCCGTCACCTCGTCGAGGTGTTCATCGAGGTGCTCGTCGAGTGGTTCGATGAGGGTCACTTCAACCTGCCCCGGCATCGGTAGTTCCGCGACAGGTTCGGCAATGGTCTCTGCAACGTGTTCCGCGACAATCTCTGCAACAGGCTCATCAATGACCTCTGCAACGGGTTCGGGAACGGCCTCTTCCACAGGTTCGATAACCTCTTTGGCGATAATTTCTTCGGTCTGATCTAGATCAGTAGGGAGGATGGGTTCAGGGATATCCGCTGTTTCAATAACAGTGGCAGCATTCTCCTCCTGGCTGGCGGTAAGCTCCAGTTCAGGATTCTGAGGTGTTTTTTTAGTGTTTTTCATTCGTAGTTAATCATCCGTTTTAATAATACATTACGTAGTGTCCGACATTGGCCGGTGATTTGAAACATAAGGGGAGCAAAAGTACAAATTATTTACAAACCAACACGAATTAATAGGTTACGGAATAGCCCTCCTGTTGAAAATGATATATCCGAAGTTGAAATTGATGGTGAACAGATCGGGGGTTTTGTCATAGTAATTTACGCTTACGCTGACGGGACCCAGCGGGCTGTTGTAAACCATCGCCGTAGAGGCCATGTAGGAACGGTCGGAGAGGACCTTGCCATAATAAGCTGAGAAATCATCCGGATTCTGGAGAATCTCCTGGTATGGCTGAAACACGTAACCCTCAAGTCGGTATTCGATCTTTTTGTAGATGCGCAGCACGAGTTTAAGCCCGACCGCTGCATAATTATTCGCCCGGAATGAGGGGAGGAAATAGGATTGTGATTCCGGTATGGGCTGAAATGCCGGTGCATACAACATGGAAGAGGTGTAATTGGAGAAAAGAGGCTGGTTTGACAGGACACCCTCTCCATAAAATCCGAATTTAAGCGGACCCAGCGATTCGAAAAAATTGTCATAGATCAGCTGAAACCGGTACCATTCATGATGGTGGTCCACAATGGTCTTGTTAATGGCAGTGGATCCCGGCAGCATATCTTCATCTCCGTTCACATACGAAAGCTTCAGCATCAGGCGGACGCCGGCATTCGCATACTGTTTCCGGTTCAGGCTGTTCAGTTCAAAATTCACCGAGGGGGCCAAAAAACTGAACGATGTCTGGTCGGCCGTATCATAGCGGGTGAATTCATTGTTCTGATAATACTTCTTGTTGGTAAATCCATAGGTGAATCCCCCCGAAAGCTTCCCTGTATTGGTAACCGGGAACCCGGCCATCAGATCCCCGAAATACTCGCTTTCGAGAATGTAATTCGGCGTTTTATCATCAAAGAAAAAACTGGCATTCCTGAAGTAGTTGAAATGGTTGAACGTATAATTCAAATCTAGGAACCACGGGGTTTTTGAGTTAAAATCGATCCGGCCCCCAACCTTTGCCGAACTGTATACCTTTCCAAAATATCCATTCACAAAAAATCGCAATGCCTTGGTCCATAAATATTTATACTGAAGTTCAAGGAATGCCTCACTGTTGTTCCCAAGTGAAAAGTTGCCTCCGAACTGCATACCGAAATTGGTGGATTTCAGGATATCCAGGAATAGGTCGTAAGTTCCCGTTCTCGGGTTGAACCGTGCCAAAGGGTATATACTCCTGGCATACCCCCCGTCGACGAACCGGAAATAGCCATGCTGAAGCTCATCAAACGAAATGATCTTCTTCCCGTGTTTCAGAATCTGCCTCACAAACCCATCCTGCATCCTGGTAAGCCCCGTGATGTATATCGAATCAAACCTCAGTTCAGGTTTCCTGCTGTTAAAGGCCTCCCTCTTGCGACGCAGCGTATCCGGATCCAGGCTGTCGCGGACCAGCTTCCTGATTTCACCGATCTTACGCATTGCGGCAATATACCCGCTGTCGGCCAGTATGGGGGTTTTCGAGAAATCAAGCAGGTTGATATCCGGGATTTTTGGGACGATCATCACCGATTTCGGGTAGGTGATGGTATCACTCTGCCGTTCCATCAGCATCGTGAGTAATTGGGAAACCACATCGTCGCGGTCAGCTTTTTGATATCGCTGAGCAACCCGGCTGCCGATGATCACATCGGGGTGGAATTCATGCATCGCAACATCACAGGGGAAATTGTTGTACATACCCCCGTCGAATACCAGCTTTTTATCAATCACCACAGGATTGTATATCAGCGGGAGACTCATCGATCCGCGCACCGCCTTGCTCAGATCTCCCGACTTAAGTACCATCTGGGTAGATGTATCGATGTCGGTTACGACGCAACGGAACGGGATCAGCAACTTGTCAAAATCACCCCCGGCGACCGCAGTGGCAGGGGCAAGAAGCTTCATCAGCTGGAGGTCGACCTCATAGGTTTTGATCAGCTGCGAGGGCAACCAGGAGGTCATCTTTTTAGAAAAGTCGAAATTGGTGGAGACCCAGGAAGCATTTGGATCTTCCTTGAGGTAATAATATACGTAGCTTTCATCCATGATCCCTGAGACCCAGCGCTGAAAAGCCTCTGAACTCATAAGTTTTTCAATTTCATCAGGTGAATAACCGCTGGCATACATCCCCCCGATAACAGCACCGATGGATGTTCCAACAACATAACTGATCGGGATGTGATTTTCTTCAAGGGCCCTCAGTACGCCAATATGCGCACCACCCCTGGCCGCTCCGCCCGAAAGCACCACGGCGACCTTTTGAGCCGGCAATGAATTACTCAGGAGAAAGAAAAGAGCAAAAACAACAGACAGGCATAAATGCCGGTTTCTGATGGAGGGTGTCATTGATCATTCACTCATTAATCTTGTGTTCTTTAACAACTCATTCCCTGCATTCTGCTTGGCAAATCCTAATTTATTCCAGCCAGGGCCTGATCGAGGTCGGCAATGATGTCTTCAACCTCTTCAATACCGATCGAAAGGCGTACCAGTTCATCGCTGATGCCTCCCTCCTTTTTAGCGGCAGCGGATAATTTACTGTGGGTCATGGAGGCCGGGTGCTGAATGAGCGTTTCAATGCCTCCGAGGGATACGGCCAGCACGCATAATTGTACGCTGTCCATCAATTTTTTACCGGCTTCAAGCCCGCCCTTCAAACCAAAGCTCATCATGGCGCCTGGTCCACGCATCATTCGCTTCCCCAGTTCGTATTGCGGATGTGACTTTAAACCGGGATAGGCGATCCATTCAATCTTGGGATGTGATTCAAGGAACTGGGCCACCTTCATTGCATTTTCCTGTGCCCGGTCGATGCGGATGCCCATCGTTTTAATCCCGCGACGGGTCAGGAAGGCCTGGTGCGGATCCATATTGCAACCCATGGCGACCATGACGGGACGCAGTTTTTTGTAGTCAGCCTCGGTTTTTGTTACAATCACCCCACCTACGATATCGGCATGACCGTTAATAAATTTGGTCAGGGAGTGAAGCACGACGTCGGCGCCCATGTCGAGCGGATTCTGAAGATAGGGGCTGCAGAAAGTGTTGTCGACGCAAACCGGGATGTTGTGCTGGCGCGCGATCTCACAAATGGCCGGGATATCGGAGATCCCGATGGTGGGATTGGCCGGTGTTTCAAGGTAGATCAGCGCCGTGTTCGGACGGATGGAGGTTCTTACCTTTTCGAGGTCGGTGGTATCGATGTAGGTCGATTCGACCCCGAACTTAGAAAAAGTTCCTTCAATGATCCCGCGGGCCGGACCATAAACTGCATTGTGACTTAAAATGTGTTTGCCTGCACCCAGGTAAGCCATGTAAACAGTGGTCACTGCTCCCATGCCCGATGAGCAGCCGATACCGTCGAAGCCGTGCTCACTTTCGGCAATCGTCTTTTCAAGATCACGGATGGTGGGATTCCCGATGCGGGTATAGATATAACCATCACTTTCGCCGGCAAAACAGGCTGCACCATGGTCGGCGCTTTCAAAAGCAAAGGTAGAGGTTTGATAGATGGGTGTGATCACACTGCCCAATGGGTCTTTGGCGCCTGCTCCGTGAACTAGTTTGGAGTTAAAGCCGGATGGTTTATTTTTCATGAGTTCGGATTATAGTGATTTCGTTTTCGATTTTATCATTCAGATGGCGCTTTACGGCGCACAGGGAGGCAGTTTTGATAACGGCAGCTTCATATTGTTCTGGAAAATCCGAAGGAACATGAATACGCAGGATCAGTTTGGCGATCATTTTCTGGATCGGATCGTAGTCGTAATCCATCTGGATGTGAACTTCCGACGTGTCGATCCCGCGCTGGTCACAGAAACTTTTGACATAAATGCCTGCACAGGTACCCAGTGAGGCAAGGAATAAATTAAAGGGTGTGGGGGCCGAATTATCGCCGCCCGATTTCAGCGTCTGATCTGTCTTAACGGTAAAACCGTCGATCAGGGCATTGACTTTCTTATTTCCGTCAAAGGTAATTTCAATGGGCATGTTGCTTGTTTTGAGGTGCAAAGTTACTATTTTATTGCGAATCCCGGTAATTGCGCCCTTTCTTCTTTTAGGCGAATTTGTGCAATCAATTTTGTAGGTTTGCACTGGTAGAACCAAGAACATGGAGGAGATCGCGACCCTGTCGGAAAACCGGATACAGATAAAGACCAAGGCTGATTTTGAGGTGATGTTTAAAACCCATTACAGCGACTTGTGTTCTTATGCCCATGGTTTTCTTAAGGATCCGGATGCAGCTGAAGAGGTTGTCCAGGAGGTGATGTTCAGGATCTGGACCAGACGTGCATCGCTCACCATCGAAACATCCCTGCGGAGTTATCTGTTCAGGGCTGTCCGCAATGGATGCTTGAATGTGCTCAAACATCTCAACATCCGCGAAGAATACAAATCATTCAGGGAACGGGAGATGGAGGAAAACCAGTGTTCGACGGAGGATGAAATGATCATTTCAGAACTGGAACAGAAAATCAGGGTGGCCATTGACCATCTGCCGGTTGAACGGCGCAAGGTGTTTATCCTGAGCCGGTACGACGGATTAACCTATGGTCAGATCGCAGAAAAGCTGGGCCTTTCGGTAAAAACAGTGGAAAACCAGATGGGAAAAGCGCTGAAATCGCTGCGGGAAGATCTGTCGGATTACCTGCCCTGGGTGGCGCTGTTTTTTTGGAAGATTTTTTGAGAGGGTGAAAAGGTAACAGGGTAACATGGTAAGAAGTAATGAAGTAATGAAGTGATGGAGTGATGAAAATATTTACTTTTTCAGATAGGGGTATTGGGGTTCAGGGTTGTCATCATAGTAATTGAATATGAATCAAAAACCGCAGGATATCGACGAAAATTTACTGCTTCAGTACCTTCTCGGAAATGCGAATGATGAATACCGCACTTCGGTTGAAACATGGCTGGATGCAGACAGCCGGAACAGGCTTCACCTCGACCAGCTCGAATCGCTGTGGCTGGAAACCGGCAAACTATCGCCTGCCCCGGTTGCTGTTGATGTGGAGAGGGCATGGAACAAGATTTCGACACGCATCGGGAATCATGAAGCATCACTATCCTCTGCCGGTTTAGGAAAAATAATCCGAATGAGACCCGTCCGCTATCTGATGCGCATTGCAGCGGTTATCCTTTTAATGGCTGGAATCTTCAGCGTCTATAAGCTGGTCACCAAGCCGGGAAATGAAATTGAATTGGCCAGCGGCATGTCTGTCATTTACAAAACCTTGCCGGATGGCTCGAAGGTAACCCTCAATCAAAATTCAAGGCTGACCTATCCTTCTCAATTTGATCAGGGCAACCGTGAGGTCAGGCTCATTGGAGAAGGCTTTTTCGAGGTAAAACACGATAAAGCCCATCCGTTTATCGTCAACGGCGGTGAAGCCAATGTGCGGGTGCTTGGAACCACCTTCAGTGTTCGTGTCCGGCCGGCAGATGAGACAAAGCAATCAAAGTGGGGATATCCTATGAGGTTTGTTGAGGTCAAAGTCACCGAAGGCCGGGTAATGCTGTATAGTGTTCACCCCGAATCTCACGACACCGCCTCCCTGATCCTGACATCCGGAGAGACCGGGATCTGGAATGCCACCTCCGCCGGACCTGTCCGTACCGGGACAACCCTCCCCGATGACACCTATTGGGCCAACCGCAGCCTCGATTTCAGGAGTACGGCTCTGTCGGAGATAATCGGCATCATTGAAAAATATTACCCTGTCAGGATAACCGTCAGCGATCCGGCCATCCTGAACTGCAGGCTAACCGCCTCGTTCGTCAATGAATCTGCCGGCAGAATGATCACGGTGATTGCTGAATCATTCGGGCTGAATCTTGAAGCCTCCGGACAAAACTATCATTTAACCGGCCATGGGTGCAACAAAGAGCATAATTAATAGCTGGTACATCTTCCTGCTGGTTATCCTGTCCGGAAACACGCTCATGGCGCAGACGACCTATCTTTCACGAAAGGTTTCTCTCGACATCCCCTCTTGCAGCCTGGAGGTGGCGCTGATCGAGATCGGCAAGGCCGCTGATTTTAGGTTTTCCTATGATGCAGACCTGATCCCCGGTAAGCGGCAGGTAAGGGTCAAAGCCAGCAACACACCCGTGAACTCCCTCCTCAGGGAGATGCTGGGAAAAGAGGTTCGTCCAAAAGAGGTAGGGAACCATGTGATCCTGGTACGTAACGGGGCACAGGCGCGTGAAAAGCAGGTGTTCACGCGCATCCGGTTATCGGGGATCATCCTGGATGCCTCCGACCGCCGACCCCTGGAGAATGCCACCGTGTATGAAGTCGAAAACAGGTATTCGGCCATCTCTTCAGGAGATGGCAACTATAAAATCCTCATTCCGTCAGGTAAAAAAATAAGAGGTCTTTCCTTCTGCAAATCCGGGTATTATGATACGGTCGTTTTTATCAGGCAGTCGGCCGATTGCCGCATGGATGTAATGCTTCGCCCCATCTCAGGCCAGCTTGCAAGAATGTATACACTTTCCGGATCATTGAGGTACAGCGGTACCGACAGCCTGGGAATTGTAAACTGGCTTGTGCCGCACGAATCAATGGTCAATGCTCAAAACCTTGAAGTCAGGACCTCCCGCACTTTTCAGGCTTCAATCATACCATACATCGGGACCAACTGGAAAGTTACGGGATCAATCACCAACAGCTTCTCCCTTAACCTGCTCGCAGGGTATACCGGCGGATTGAAAGGGCTTGAGGTGGGCGGATTACTGAATATCACCAGAAACAGGATCAGCGGGGTGCAGATCGGCGGACTGGGCAACATCGTTGGCGGACAGGGAAACGGATGGCAGGTTGGCGGACTCTTCAATTTCGACCTTGGAAAATACGACGGGGTGCAGGTCGGGGGACTCTTCAACTATGTTCCTGATACGGTCAAAGGGGTCCAGGTGACCGGCCTCGCCAACATTGTGACCGGAAGGATCAAAGGGGTGCAGATCGCCGGACTGACCAACATTGTCACCCATCATTGTGATGGCTGGCAGATCTCGGGATTGCTGAATCTTACGATCCAGGATGTAAAACAGGTGCAGATTTCCGGGCTGGTGAATTATGGCCGCAACATGGATGGGGTCCAGGTGGCCGGGCTGATCAATATTGCCCGAAGGCAAAACAATGGTTTACAGATAGCAGGTTTTGTAAATTATGCCACCATTGTTCACGGATTGCAGCTTGGATTGATCAATATTTCCAATACGGTTGAACGAGGCCTTCCCATTGGCTTGTTCAGCTATGTCCAGGAGGGATACCACCTGTTTGAACTGTCGGGAAACGAAATTTTTTACGGGAACGTAGCCTTTAAATCCGGGACCAGAACATTTTATAATTTCTTGCAGTTCGGCATGGGAAGCGATTACAAGATGCACGGGTCATATGGGATCGGCACCATCTTCACCCTGAAGAAAAAACTGTCGATGAACATCGATGCTTCGGCCGGGTTTGTTTATCATCCCGTCGATACGATCTACCATGGATTGCTGGTCAAATTCAACCCCTCTCTTGAATACCGTTTTGCAAAACATTTTGCCATCTTCGGCGGACCGGCCTACAATTGCTTTGTATTCTCAAAGGGCCAGCCCAGCGCAACCCCTCGCGGACTCTCAACCTACGATTTTTACTTCTCCTCCACCGCAAATGCCTCGATCCAGATGTGGATCGGCGGAGTGTTAGGGATACGGCTATAAAGCGTGACACGTGACGCGTGACGCGTGACGGAAAATCGTATATCGTAAATCGTAAATTTTCATTCGTCACTCGTCATTCGTCATTCGTCATTCGTCACTCGTAATTCGTAATTCGTTTTTTTCCCTCCCCCGATAGGGGTTCTCCCGTTTTCGGTTGTCATTAGTTAAAACCAACTCAAAAACTAATGAAACAACCGATGAAATTAACCACCATCGCGGTGATCCTGGGTTTAACGGCATCAACGGTCCTACAGGCCCAGGATTCAACCGGGATGAAAACTAAGATGTTCCAGGCTGGCTTTGTTACGCCCCTGGGAACCAATGGCCTCCATTCCTGGAATGTTATCAATCAATTCTCAGTCAACCTCCTGGCCGGATATGCCGGCGGGATTCATGGCGTTGAGTTCTCAGGACTGGGCAGTGTTTTAAAGGAAAACATGACCGGCGCCCAGTTCAGTGGTCTCGGGAACATCGTTTTGAACAAGACAAGGGGCGCACAGTTTTCAGGACTGTTCAACATCGGTCTCGACAGTGTCAAAGCCACACAATTCGCCGGGTTGGTAAATATGGGACGTGAAAATGTGAAGGCAGCTCAGTTTGCCGGATTGGTAAATATAGCTACCGGGCAGGTGAAGGGATTCCAGGTTGCCGGTATGGCCAATGTAACCGCCGGACAGGCGAAGGGATTGCAAATTGCCGGTTTTCTCAATGTCAGCAGTGGTCGTTTTTCAGGGACCCAGATCTCCGGATTCATGAATTATTCTGATAAACTGAAGGGTACCCAGATCGGGGTGATCAACTTCGTTGATTCACTGGAGCACGGGGTACCGGTTGGATTTCTCAGTTTCGTGAAAAACGGATATACCGCTTTTGAAGTGGGCGTGTCGGAGACCCTGTACGGGGTGATGAGTTTCAAGACAGGAACGAAGAAGTTTTATAACATTCTGTCGGTCGGTGGCGGGTCGCATGACGGGTTATCCCTCTTTGCCTGGGGATATGGCCTTGGTGCCTTTATTCCGCTTGGTAAAAAGACCGGGCTCTCAGTCGACGGGATCTGTTACCAGGTAAACGAAGGAGAATGGTTTACCAAACGACTGAACCTGTTAAATAAACTTAACCTGTCGGCATCCTGGCAGGTCGCACCCCATCTGTCGGTTTTCGGCGGACTTTCGTGGAATGTCACGGTTTCGGATATCACCGACGAATACGGCGACAAAATAATCCCCCATATTGCCCCGTGGTCGGTGTTCGATGAAACCTACGACGACCACCTCAATGTGAAAATGTACCCTGGAATTACTGCAGGAATAAGAATCTAAATAAAAACTGAAACTATGAAAACAAAAACAATCCTTATGGCCATCGCGGCCCTGATAGTCATGAACCTGTTCACCTCCTGTGAAAAAATAAAGGGAAAAGGAGCCGTGATCACTGAGACCCGGAGTACGGGAAATTTCAACGCCATCAGCCTGGATATGCAGGCCACTGTGTATTTCACCCAGGATGCCCTATACAGTGTTCAGGTGAGCGGACAGGAAAATGTGCTTCGTGAAATTATAGTACAGGTTGAAGGAACCCGGCTGGTGATCGAAGTAAAACATGGGGTGATCCTCGGGAGCCATGAGCCGGTGCAGCTTTACATTTCAGCGCCAGATGTGGAAAACCTTGAAGTGAGCGGTTCGGGCGACATCTTTACTGAAAACACCTGGGCTGCTGATAACCTTTCGGCGAACATCAGCGGAAGCGGCACCATCAATCTGGCTTCAGTCAATGCCGGTCAGCTTTCAGCCAATATCAGCGGCAGCGGGACCATCAAGGCAGCTTCCGGACTTGCTACCCGTGAAGAACTCAGGATCAGCGGCAGCGGGACCATCGATCTGCGCAGCGTGGAGGCCAACACAGTCTACACAACCACCAGCGGATCGGGCGACACCTATATCCATGCCCTTGATCTGCTTGATGTCACCATATCAGGCAGCGGAAATATCTGGTATTACGGAAACCCGGCTATCAATTCCCATATCTCCGGATCAGGAAATCTAAAAAAAATGTAATCAAGTCTCAAATCACAGTGAAAACCAATAAACTTTAAAAATGAACAAACCCATCCTGATATTCCTCCTGGCGACTCTTTCGCTGTCGCTCCCTGCCCAGACTCCAACCCAAACCATCCGCGGAAAAGTATTTGATGCCGATTCCAAAACAGGACTTCCCGGCGGAAATGTGATTCTCCTGAACTCCCAGCCCCTAATCGGCACCACGACCGATGTGAACGGAAATTTCATCCTGGACAGGGTCCCTGTTGGCCGTAAATCGATCCAGGTAAGTTATATTGGGTACAAACCGGTGGTTAAACCCGAAATCCTTGTCAGCAGCGGGAAAGAGGTATACCTTTCAATTGAACTTGAAGAAGAGGTTCTCCAGGCAAAAGAGGTCGAAATCAAGGCCACCATTGAAAAGGATCGGGCCATCAACAGCATGGCCATGGTCAGCGCCCGGTCGTTTTCAGTGGAAGAGAGCCGCCGGTATGCCGGTTCTGCCGATGATCCCATGCGGGCCGTTTCGAACTTTGCCGGGGTAGCCTCCAGTGCCGATGTCAATTCCAATGAAATCGTAATCCGGGGGAACTCACCCAAAGGTCTGCTTTGGCGGGTTGACGGCATCGACATCCCAAATCCGAATCATTTTGCTTATGTTGGCACCTCCGGGGGGGGCGTTACGATGTTCAGCAGCCAGGTCCTCAGCAACTCCGACTTTTACACCGCCGCATTTCCGTCAGAATACGGCAATGCACTTTCCGGGGTTTTCGACATGCGTTTCCGCAATGGGAACAGTTCAAAACACGAATTCGCATTCCAGGTTGGTATCCAGGGCCTCGACCTTTCGGCCGAAGGACCCTTCAGCAGGAAAAGCCAGGCATCCTACCTTTTCAACTACCGATACTCCATCCTTGCTTTTCTGCAATACATCGATCCGGGAATGAAGAATAAAATTCCCTCTTACCAGGATCTTTCCTTTAAAATCAACCTGCCCACAAAAAAAGCCGGGACCTTCTCCATTGTCGGCATCGGGGGCATTTCAAGGTCAAAATTCATTCCTGAACAGGATTCATCTCAATGGCAAACCCTGGAAGACAGGACACAATCCCTCCTGAACAACAACATGGGGGCCATCGCCCTGATCCACCAGATCCCCTTATCCCGTCAAACCTATGTAAGATCCTACATATCAGGAACCTATAACAGTATCCTTTACGAAAACAGTCTGCTTTCACCTGCTTACAGCCTGATGCCGCAGGACAGTGTGAAGCAGGAGAATTACCGGTTTACGGCAGGGATCGTGCTCAACCATAAATTTGGGGCGAAACACACCAACCGGAGCGGATTTACCTATACCCGGTTATTCTACAACAATGATATTCATTCGGTAAATCCCTTTACCGGGATTTTTGCCGAGGTCTACAACGGGAATGGCAATACGGACCTGATCCAGGCCTTCAGCGAATCGAAGATTGACCTCACCAGCAAGTTCGCGATCAACGCCGGGCTTCATTTCCAGTATTTCCTGCTGAACCGGCACTATGCCATTGAACCCAGGATTGCCTTGCGATGGCAGGCGGCCCCGAAACACGCCTTCAGCATCGGGTATGGAAGTCATTCGCAAACCGAGGATGTCGGGGTATACCTTGCAGGCATTCAGATTACTCCCGAAGAAAATGTTCAGCCCAACAAGAAGCTGAATTTCAGCAGGTCGCGCCATTTTGTCCTTGGGTATGATTACATGATCAGGCCTGAACTGCGACTAAAACTGGAGGGTTATTACCAATATTTGTACGATATCCCTGTGATGCCCGGAAGCTATTACTCGCTGATCAACAGCAGTGGCGGATTTTACAATGATACCCTCAGCAATGATGGGACCGGGCGGAATGCCGGGATTGACATCACCTTCGAAAAGTTTATCACACGTCAGTATTACTACCTTGTCACGGTCTCACTTTTTGATTCTAAGTACAAGGGCGGCGACGGAATTGAGCGAAACACGAAATTCAACGCAAACTATGTCGTCAACCTCCTTGGCGGGAAGGAGTGGACCATCCGTAAGAAAAACATCCTCGGAGTCAACCTGAAGGCCTCCTTAACCGGGGGTGAATATTATGTTCCGATCGACCTGGAACAATCGAAACTGCAGCATCGGGAGGTTACGGATGATTCACACGCCTACTCGGTGAAACTGCCCGACTTTTACTTCATCGACCTAACGATCACCTACCGCACCAACCATAAGAGATATTCGGGCATCTGGGCCATTCAGCTCAAGAACCTGCTGAGCCAAAAGCCCGATCTGGGTTATGTATACAACGATTTCAACCAGTCGATCGAACCGATCAAGGGAATGGGGATCCTGCCGTTTGTGAGTTATAAGATTGAGTTTTAAAACGGTGACAGGGGAACAAGGTGACAAGGTAACAAGGTAACAGGGTGACAAAGTCATGGAGTGATGGAGTAATGGAGAAAAAAATCGTAAATCGTAAATTTCTCTGTCATTCGTCATTCGTCATTCGTCATTCGTCATTGGTCAGTCTTTGCAGCATCTCACCGAAAACCCGTTGGTTTTGAAGTTGTAAACCCTCACCATCTCCTCATTGTTGGCATCAAGCACAAAACTAAAGGCATTGTCAGTGGCGGTATCTGAGGAGGACCAGAAATATCCTACGTTGCCCAGTGAATAATAGTTGCCGTAATTGATCCTGGTGCCGCCCGGGAGACCGGTGAAGCCGGTGGAGTTGGTCGCTCCTGTGTTGGGCGCATACCACAACCCGCTGCCCGCCTCAATGGTGCCGGTCGACTTCAGCGGTCCTCCTGAGGTGGTCATTCCTCCAAGGAATGTGCTCAGAGAGCTCCATTCTGTATCGGTCGGTACATGCCACCCTGCAGGACAAAGACCGCGGCTGTCGGCCAAAGCGTGCCAGTTGTACAGGTTTCCGTAAACTAAACCATTGGCTGCCTGGTTATCATACATGCAATAAGCTCCGGTTGTCAGGTTCTTCCAGGTAGCATCAACGGTAACATTCGCGATGACATCCCCGTTGTTATATTTGGTCACCCTTAAATTTTCACGCAGCCACGACTGTGTTCCAATGGGAACTACATGGTAAATATTGCCGTTGACATCGGCTACCGAATCGATCACCGGCTTCAGTGTTTTAAGGGTTTCCGTGCTGCCAAAACCAGAGCCGATAGCATTTGCGGCAAAGGCCCTGATGTAGTAAAGGGCATTTGGACTCAATCCGGTAACCAGGGTTACAAACGGGCCAGACCAGCTCCCTTCAACTGCCAGGTTGGTGTACTTTTCAAAGCCGGGCGTCAGGCTCCATTGTATCCCGTGGAGGTTGATCGCAGAACCACCGTCGGAGGTGATGTTGCCGCCACAGGTTGCCGAGGTTTGTGTTATATCTGTTATGGCTGCAGTCGTGACCACCGGAACCGTCTTGGGAACATCGACCGGAGTATCATCCTTTTTGGAACAACCGTTGAAAGAGAGACATAGCATGGATGCTGCGGCACTGAGTAAAAAAAACCTGGAGAATACCATCATAATGAATTCAATTGATATAAATTTGAGTTTAGTGGTCACTTGGAGATTCGCTCCATGTCATGCTTTGCTTACCGCTCGCAACTTTGTAGAAACCAACAATCAATTCAGGAGCCTTATCATAGTTTTCCGAAAGCCAATTTCTGAAATCGGATGGTGTTGAAAAAAACGTAGGTTGGTCCCCTGTTATCATTTTCCTATTTAATTCTTTACAGGAAGTAATTTTCCGTAAATGATATTACAAATGAGTTAGTAAAAGTACAAACAAAAAATCAATACCCGGACGCCATCCATTTTAATGGTCTCCAGCCTGAATATCATCGAGTAATTGTTCACCTTCACCGAAATAATGCATGGAGTGGTGATTTTCTCAATATATTTGTTTTTATACTTTGAACATATTCTGATTGCTTGTTAAAATCAACCTGATCCTATGATCCTTCATAAGGTCTTTTCATCATTTATTCACAAATGAAGTTATCCTAAAACAGAAATAGAATGAAAAAACTGACAATTACTTTGACTCTGATGCTCATGCTGGGCGGACTTATGGCCCAGGATGAAGCCCGGCTGCTACGGTTCCCGGCCATCCATGGAAACCAGGTCGTCTTTACCTATGCCGGTGACCTTTACACCGTTGACAAGGCTGGCGGACTTGCCAGGAAACTCACCAATGATGAGAATGGTTATGAGATGTTTGCACGGTTTTCGCCTGATGGAAAACAGATCGCCTTCACAGGGCAGTACGATGGCAATACCGAAGTATTCATCATGCCGGCCGAAGGTGGAACTCCCAAACGGATCACCTACACGGCAACCCTGAACCGCGACGACATTTCGGACCGGATGGGACCAAACAACATTGTGATGACCTGGAAAGACAATGAAAATATCGTATTCCGTTCACGCAAACAGACCTTTAACGATTTTAAGGGACAGCTTTTCCTGGCCAATACAAAAGGGGGACTTCCCGAGGAGTTACCCCTCCCCTGCGGCGGATTTTGTTCCTACTCACCCGATGGCACGAAACTGGCCTACAACCGGGTGTTTCGTGAATTCAGGACGTGGAAATACTACAAGGGCGGCATGGCCGATGATATCCGGATCTACGATTTCAAGACCAAACAAACCGAACAGGTTACCAATAACATCTTTCAGGATATGTTCCCGATGTGGAGCGGCGATAAGATCTATTTCGTATCCGAACGCGAACGTCCGACCAATCTCTATTGCTACGACCTGAAGAGCAAGGAGACCAAAAAGGTGACCGATTTCAAGGAATTTGATGTTAAATTCCCCTCCCTGGGTGACCAGGCCATCGTGTTCGAAAATGGCGGTTTTATCTATACGTTAGACCTGGCTTCCCAGAAAACGGAGAAAGTGACGGTTCGTATTGCCAACGATTTTATCACCGGTCGCAACCAGATGAAGGATGCCAGCAAATTCATCAATACCTTATCCCTCTCCCCCGACGGCAAGCGCATTGCATTGGATGCCCGCGGCGACATCTGGACAGTTCCTGCCAAGAGCGGTATCACAAAAAACCTGACGAGCACTCCCGGGGTGCATGACCGTGACGTAGCCTGGTCGCCCGACGGAAAATACATCGCCTACATCTCCGATAAAACAGGTGAGGATGAGATTTATCTTGAAAATCAGGACGGAAGCAGTGACCCGGTACAGGTCACCAAAAATGCCGATACTTATAAATACACCATCATCTGGTCGCCCGACAGCAAGAAAATTCTGTGGGCCGATAAAATGCTGCGCCTGCAGTATGTAGATGTCGACTCCAAAGACATCACCCTTGTGGACCAGGCGAAGAGTTGGGAATTTACTGATTACAACTGGTCGCCCGACAGCAAATGGATCGTCTATACCTTCCCCGAACGCCGTGTGACTTCCAGAATTTGCCTTTACGAACTGGCCTCCAAATCAAAAACCCCGATAACCGATTCATGGTACGACGCCGGCAACGGAGTATTCAGTGATGACGGGAAATATATCTTTTTCACCTCCAACCGCGATTTCAACCCTACCTACAGCTGGACCGAGTGGAACCATGTGTACACCGACATGACGAAAGTCTATTTTATCACCCTTGCCAAAGCAACCCCCAACCCGTTCGCTCCTGAAAATGACGAAGTGGCAATCAAAAAGGAGGATGTCCCTGATAAAAAAGCGGATGACAAAGCAGATAAAAAGGAGGATAAAAAGGCTGGTGACGCCAAAAAAGAGGCTGATGCGAAAAAGGACAACACAGTTAAAATCGACCTCGACGGGATCATCGGCCGCATCCTGGTCCTCCCGGTTGACGCCGGCACCTACTTTGGTCTCAACTGCATCGGCGACAACGTTTATTATGTTAAAGGCGGACGTGGCGGTCACGGCGGCGGCGGATTGATGACCTTCAACCTCAAGGACCGGAAAGAGTCGAACCTGGGCGATTTTTTCAATTATGAAATCTCGGCTGATACGAAAAAAATGCTGGTCGGCGGCAATGGAAAATATGGTGTGATTGACCTTCCCAGAGGCGGAAAAATTGATGTCAAGGATTGGGTCGATCTGTCGAACATGAAGCTGATGGTTGACCTGAAGGCCGAATGGGCCCAGATTTACCATGAATCATGGCGCCAGATGAAGTATTTTCTCTATGCCCCCAACATGCAGGGACTCAACTGGGACAACATTCAGAAAAAGTATGAGCCTTTGTTGTCCTATGTAAACAACCGGAATGACCTCAACTATATCATCGGCGAAATGATCGGCGAGATCAGCATCGGCCACTCCTACGTAAGCGGCGGTGACAAGCCGTCGCCCATCCGCATAAAAATGGGATTGCTCGGGGCAAAGGTCAGCCGCGACGGATCGGGATATTACAAAATAGAAAAGATCCTGAAGGGTGAGAACTGGACCTCGGAGTCGCGCTCCCCGCTCACCGAACTTGGCGTGGATGCCCGGGAGGGAGATTACATCATTGCCATCAACGGCAAATCGACCAAAGAGATGACCGACATCAACGAAGCGCTCGTGAATAAAGCCGATGTGCAGGTTGAACTTACACTGAACAGCACCCCTTCGGAAACCGGGGCACGCAAGGTGATCGTTATTCCTACAGATACGGAAGCCGGTTTGTACTATTACAACTGGGTCCAGAACAATATTAAAAAGGTGAGTGACGCCTCCAATGGCGAGATCGGCTACATTCACATCCCGGATATGGGCATCGAAGGGCTGAACGAATTTGTCAAGCATTTCTATCCCCAGCTTGCCAAACGTGCCCTCATCATCGACGACCGCGGCAATGGCGGCGGGAATGTGTCGCCCATGATCATCGAACGCCTCAACCGCGAAATGACCATGATCGCCATGGCCCGCAACACCGATGGAGCACCCGGCCGCCTCGAGATGCAGTGGGGCCCGAAATGCATCCTCATCGATGGATATTCCGCCTCCGATGGCGACCTTTTTCCGTACCAGTTCAAGAAACTGAAAATCGGGAAGGCCATTGGTAAACGTACCTGGGGCGGTGTAGTCGGTATCCGCGGAAGCCTTCCCTTCATTGACGGTGGCCAGTTGATGCGTCCCGAATTTGCTCCCTATGATACGGAGGGCAAGAGCTGGATTATCGAGGGACATGGCGTTGATCCGGATATCGAGGTTGACAATGATCCGGCAAAAGAATATGCCGGTGAAGATCAGCAGCTCAACAAAGCCATTGACCAGATGAAAGAGGAACTCAAATCGTGGCCAAAGGAGTTGCCAGGGATGCCACCATTCCCGGATAAAACTAAATAGGCGATGGCATTATCATAAACGTTTCAGTACGGAAAAAGTCCAGCGTTCGACAAATTCCGGGTCACCTTTTCATGGCTATTTTTTGGAATTTTTGTAAGTTTGTTAGATATATTATACATCGATGACAAAGGAAACAGCCATTAAGCTATTCAACGAGCAAAAAATTCGAATGCAATGGGACAAAACTAATGAGAAATGGTACTTTTCTATTGTAGATGTTGTTGGAGTGCTTACAGAAAGCAAGACCCCTAATAATTACTGGAAAGTATTGAAAAACAGGCTCAAAAAGGAAGGCAGCGAGTTGGTTACAAATTGTAACCAACTGAAAATGCAATCTTCCGATGGTAAATATTATAATACTGATGTTGCTGACACCGAACAGCTTTTCCGTTTAATACAAAGTATTCCATCGCCCAAAGCTGAACCATTTAAAATGTGGTTGGCGCAAGTTGGTCGAGAACGTATTGACGAGATTGAAGATCCCGAAATTGGCATAGACCGTTTGATGGAAACATATCTACGCAAAGGTTACAGTAAAGAATGGATAAACCAACGACTAAAAAGTATCGAGATACGCAAAGAACTTACTGATGAGTGGGAATTTCGGGGTGTGAAAAAAGGTCAAGAGTATGCAATCTTAACTGATGAAATAACAAAAGCATGGAGTGGACTTACAACTAAAAAGTATAAGTCTTTTAAAGATTTAAAGAAAGAAAATCTCCGGGACCATATGACCAATCTTGAATTGGTCTTGAATATGTTAGCTGAAGCATCTACCACAGAAATATCGAAAGATAAAGAACCAAAAACTTTCTCTGAAAATAAGGATGTTGCCCGTAAGGGAGGAAATGTGGCAAAAGCAGCCCGTTTAAAATTGGAAAACACAACAGGAAAAAAGGTTGTGACTAAACTAAATTCCAAATATCTTGATGACTCCATGTTAGAAAGCGGAAATGAATAAGAATAACCCGCGAAATGTCGGCATGCATCAATTCTTCGGACGAATCAACACAGATGATGCCCTCATCCTGCTGATCCTGTTCATTGGCGCCCTGTTGCGGTTTTACAGGCTCCCGGAGATTCCCTTCACACACGATGAATTCAGCGCCATTATCCGGTCTCAATTCAATACATTCGGCGAACTGATTGACAAGGGTGTTAAAATAGATGGCCATCCGGCTGGCATCCAGGTGTTTATTTATTACCTCATCAAGGTCTTCGGGGTTTCGGAAGCTGTGCTGAAAACGCCCTTTATCATTTTCGGATTGCTGTCGGTTTGGCTGATCTACCTGATCGGGAAATCGTGGTTCAACTCCACTGTCGGACTGGTTGCCGCCTCATTCGTCTCTTTCCTTCAGTTCCCGGTGATGTACAGCCAGATCGCCCGTCCCTATGCCAGCGGATTGTGCTTTTCCCTGCTAATGGTCTGGTTCTGGACCAACGTGGTTTTTCATCCCGACCGGAAACGTTACCTGAATCTCGCCGGATTGATCATTTCAGCGGCATTGTGTGCTTACAACCACCACTTCAGCATGCTTTTCGCCGCGATGGTATGGATTACCGGGCTGTTTTACTCTTCAAGAAACTACCTCCGTTCATACCTGGTAGCCGGTTTACTGGTGTTTGTCCTTTATCTCCCGCACCTGCCCATTTTCTTATACCAGCTGGGGGTGGGCGGTGTTGAAGGGTGGCTGCAGAAACCGCGCTTCGATTTCATCTTCGACTTCATTCAGTACATCTTCCAGTTCTCGGTCTTTATCTACCTGCTGATTTTCCTGCTGATATCCCTGTCACTTCTCTGGTATGAATCCAAACCCCGTGTAAACCGGAAATTCATCCTGATTTCAGTAATCTGGTTTCTGATGCCCTGGTTTGTGGGTTATATCTATTCCATATCCCGGAATTCCGTTTTGCAGTATTCCGTTCTGATCTTTTCCTTTCCATTCCTTCTATTCATCCTTTTCGGATATTTCAAGACCACAAGGCCCCTGCATCAGTTGGTCCTGGTAACGGTGATTGCTCTCATCGTTATTCCCTCCCTGATCGTCGAACGGAAACACTACCAACTGTTTTATAAATCTCCCTACCGTGAAATCGTGGCTGAATCGAAACATGCGGTCGATTCACTGGGTGTTGCCCGCTGCACCGTGATCCTGGATACGAAAAAGGAGATCAATCCCTATTATATTGATAAGCTGAATTGCCGGGATCTTCCTTTCCGGTATCTTGAATCCAACGGAAAAAGGGGGTTGTTTCTCGATCACCTGGACTCATGTAAAGCCACCTACCTGGCATTCGGCTGCCTCTCCTCCACCGCCTGGGAAAATTACAGCCTGATCCTGGAGAAATATCCCTATCTCCTGCAGCATAAAATATACTGTGGCGGGGACTTTTATCTCTTCTCACGGATAAAACCGGAAAAGGCAACGGGTGAATATTTTTATGAGATCACAAACCATTTCGAGCCAAGCCTGCCCGAATGGGGATGGGTGAACGGAAAACGCTGCATCGATTCGCTGACCATCGAAGGAAAGCGATCTTTCGTATCCGATGCGGGATTGGCATTCAGCCCCACCTATGCAGTACCCCTGCGCGACCTGATCCATTCCCCGGATGATGTGATCGATGTTTCGGCTGATCTTCGGACACCGCCGGTATTCGCGGGGGCATTGCTGGTTGTCAGCATAACTTCCAATGGCAGGGATGTGAAATGGACCGCAGCTCCTGTGAATGAATATGTGAAACCGGGTCAATTGGGTCGGGTATTCCAGTCGCTCCGGCTGAGCGATGTCGAATTGCGTCATCACGGTTTGATGCTGAACGCCTTCATCTGGAATCCAATGAAATCGCCCTACATCCTCGACAATTTCAGGGTAAGGGTTCGAAGCGGGAACCCGGTGATATACGGGTTATACCGGGAGGTCAGGTTATAGAACTGTATCCTGGCATTCATAATTAACTCAGGTAATCCCTTACCGCTTTCTGAATTCCCTGATAATCATTTCAGAAATTGCCTGATGTTTTTTGTGATTTCCAGGCAACTTTCCAGATCTCATCATAGTCTATCAGAAGTTAGGTTGTCAGCCTTACCAATATTTTTTACCCATAGACTGCCGGGTGTATAAAAATTGTACCTTTATGGGGCTGATATATCTTGAAAAGCCACCATCTTCACTGCCGGTTCAGTACTCATTTTATTGAAATTATGAAGTTTATCTACTCCTTTTTTTTTCTGATCCTGTTATTCTTTTGCCACATTGATGGATTTTCCGAGGGTACAAAAGAAATTTATCCTTTAGGAGGCGGCTGGTATAAGTTCGCTCTTTTTCCGAATGATCCGATCCGCAACAGGTTTGCCTTATATACGGCAAGCGAGTCTGAAAGATTGAATATAACAATTCTGAATCCAAATGAAGTCATTTTTTTTGGTTTTAAAAATGATGGGGGTAGTACCACTAATTTCATGTTCAGGATCAAGGATCAGACGGGTGCCATTGTTTATCCTGAAACTCAAATTCCTACTTCGGGACAAGGTTTTATCTCGAATTTAACACAGGCCAGAACTGGCCCCAGTAGTTTATTTATAGGTGGATATAACCCCAGACGTTTTATTGCACCCACCCCGGGGACATACTACATGGAATTTAACACTAACCAGGACAGAGATTTTGATTTTTTAGATATCACCGTATCAAATCCCGATTCAACCGAAGCAATTAATGGACGTGTTTGGTCAAAGGGCTGGCAATGCACTACGACTGGGGCATCAGCGCAATGTCGTGCGAAATTTTATATATATTCTGCAGATCAGATAGTTACAGCCGTAAACTTTAATGGGATGCGGCCCTATGCATTTGATATTTCCTGTAATTCAACCGGTTGCAATAATACAGGAGATTTTGAAGAGGACAGGAAATCCAGGACTGGCCGGAATCTTTATCCTCAATACAGACTATTCCTCAATAATCCTGATTCACTTGCCTTTCCAACAGGGTATCTTGGACAAATTACTTCGGTAACTTATAGCCGGTCATGCGATGGGACCATGATTTTCAATATCCTGGTAAATAAAGATGGAAGCGCTGAAATTCTTCTCGATATCTATCCGCCTGTTGGATATTCTCCCGGAGATGTGAAACTTCCCGGACAGGTGTTAGCAGGAGAGACAGGGAATATTTTACCTGGGATGGAATCGATGGCAATGGAGTGGCTGTTGCAAATGGAACTATCATAGATTTAACAACGACCTACCTGAATGGATTGACCCACCTTCCCCTTTATGATGCAGAATATAGTATGAATTTTAATCCATTCTGGGAAGGCTACCTGGTGAGTCTGGTCCGCCCAACGGGACCTCAACCTTCCTTGTTTTGGGATGACACATATTGTGGTGGAGGCACTAATCTTGCAGGGTGCACTGATCCTGTTGGTTGTCACACCTGGGGTGAAAATGTGGGGAATCAAAATACCATCAACACATGGTGGTATGCTGTGTCAACAAGCAGTACTCCGATAGAAGTGTCTGAATGGCGCAATCCTGCCTCTCTGGTCTTTAACCAGTCAGCCCAAACTATTTGTGCCGGGACCAACAATGTCACATTTTCAGTAACACCTGATGTGAACACAGAAGTATACCATTGGGATTATACAGGAACCGGAGCTGCGATTATTCAGGGAAGTCCAGCCGATCCTTTTGTGACGATCAGTTTCGCTGCGAATGCCACCTCCGGAAATATTACGGTTTTCGGTACAAATACCAACTGCAACACATCGCCGAGTCCCACCAAAACATTGGCTATTACCATCCAACCCATTCCCGATCTTACCACAAGCCTGGCCCTCTCGACCTGTTCAGGAGTTGCGTTTTCCATTCCGCTGACATCCTCGCCTGCCGGAGCCAGTTTTTCATGGACCACCCCAGCCCCGACCTGTTCGGCCAACGTCTCTGCCTGTCCCCCGGGAGCCACAAGTGCCACACTTACCGGCAATCTCTCTGTCACAGATCTAAACCAGGGAACCGTCACCTATCATATAACACCCACGGCAAATGGTTGTAGCGGCGTGACCAAAGACTTGGTGGTCACGGTCGATCCAAAGCCCAACATTACCAGTCCCTCCTCTCCCAGCGAAAACCTCTGTACTGGTGGGACTACGAACATCATTCTCCAGTCTGGACTCGCCGGGGCAACCATCAACTGGCAGGTGTTGCTGGGGGGATGCACCAACATCGTGACATGCCCGGGATCCGGATCCGCCTCGCCCATTTCAAATCAGCTAACCCTGACCAGCAACAGCAGCCCTGGAACCGTAGTCTATACCATCACCCCCAATGTGGGAGGATGTTTCGGCGATGCTGTTACCCATACCGTCAATGTTTTGCCACCCCCGACGGTCACGCTTACACAGTTCCCCCAGATGTGCCTTACCTCTCCCCAAATTTCCCTTGCCGGGTGGGGGTCCCCTGCAGGCGGAACCTTTTACCTTGGCGGCAATGTCATTACAACCTTCAACCCTGGCACTGTGGGTGCTGGCACCTATCCGATCACCTACACCTATATTGATGCATACGGTTGCACCAACTCTGATCAGAAAGACATCGTGGTCAAGGGCCAGATCACGCCATCCCTCACAGGGGATCTTACGGCCTGTGAGGGCGTTGCAGAACCATATTCTACAGATGCAGGGATGAACCCCACCTCTTATTCATGGAGTGCAGTGCCGGATGGCACTATAACAAACGGAGCTAATCCATGGCAGGTAAGTTTTACATGGCCTTCACCCGGAAACAAAACCATCACCGTCAACTATATTGATCTTAATGGATGCCCGACAAGCCCAAAAATCGAAACGGTCACAGTCGGTCCAAAGCCCAACATTACCAGTCCCTCATCTCCAAGTGAAAACCTCTGTTCAGGCGGAACCACGAACATCATGCTCCAGTCTGGACTCGCCGGGGCCACCATCAACTGGCAGGTTTTACCGGGGGGATGCACAAACATCGTGACATGCCCTGAATCCGGGGCCGCCTCACCCATTTCAAACCTGCTTACCCTGGTCAGCAACAGCAGCCCGGGAACCGTAGTCTATACCATCACCCCCAATGTGGGTGGATGTTTCGGAGATGCTGTTACCCATACCGTCAATGTGCTGCAACTGCCCCCGGTGGTACTCACCCAGTTTATCCCGGTCTGCCTCAACACACCTGCTTTCACCCTCACGGGAGGAGCCCCCACAGGCGGGACCTATACCCTGAACGGAACCCCCATCACAACCTTCAATCCCGCCACAGCCGGGGCCGGAACCTATCACATCATCTACACTTATACCGATGCCAACGGATGTACCGCCTCCGATGCAAAGGACCTGCTGGTGCAATCGCTCATCACCCCCAACCTGCTGGGAAACGCTTCGGCCTGCGTGGGTGTTACCGAATCATTTACCACCGATCCCGGTATGATTCCTGCATCGTATGTCTGGACAGTATCACCTGATGGAACCAAGGTTGCCGGGGCCAATCCCTGGGAGGTGACCATCACCTGGAATACAATAGGAACAAAGACCATTGGGGTAACCTATACCGATCCAAACGGGTGTACAACCACGCCCGGATCCAAAAACGTGACGGTCAATCCTCTTCCCACACCTTCCCTTGTCTCTCCTGATGTGAATGTTTGCAATAACCGGTCTTACGCTTACACGACCCAGCCGGGCATGACAGGTGGATATACATGGGAAGTATCCAATCCCTCTGTCAATGTCCTCACTCCGTCAGGGAACACTGCAACCGTTCTCTGGAATGCCATCAGCCCTGCCGAATGGATCAGGGTAAATTATGTGAATGCCAACGGTTGCACCGCTGTCGCTCCGACATCCTATACGGTTAATGTAAACCCTACTCCACTCTATATCGTTACAGGAGCCCCCAGCGTTTGCGCCGGATCAACCTCCGCCTACCAGCTCCAGGGAACCGAAAAGGGCAACTGGTCCATCACCTCGGGCGGGTCGATCGTCACCCCGGTGAACAATGTGAACGCCATCTCGGTCAGCTGGACTTCGGGAACCGTGGCGGCATCCTCCTCCATCAACGTGACCTATACCAACACCCTGGGATGCCCCGGTACGACAACCACGGGCGTTGACATCCAGCCCCTGCCCATCACCACCTTCACCTCTTCAACGCCCTCCCCGGTTTGCCAGGACTTTCCAACTCCATCCCTGTATACCATGGACGCCGGCGGAGCTCCGGCAACTTACTTCTGGCTGGTCAGCCCCACATCCATGGCTGTTATTGCCGATGCCACGGCCAACCCCGCTTCGATCACCTGGAAGCTTTCAGGGACCACGCCCCAGACTGCCCAGCTGAGTGTTACCGCAACCACCTCGGCCACCACCCCGTCTTGCAGTGCAACATCCAGCCCTGTCACCATCACCATCAATCCAAAACCAAACACGCAGCTGGCATCCTGTTTCGACCTGGTGACCAGCCGCAGCGCCAAACGCTTTATGCTCAAGGGGGGAACACCCCTGCTTACCGCAACACCCCTGCAGGGAGAGTACCTGATCTCTCCGGCCACTTCCGCCCTCTCCTTCGATGGCACCAACTACTGGTTTGATCCCTCCCTGGTTAGCGTGCCCACAAACTTTGACATCTCCTACAAATACACCTCGGCCACATACGGATGCCCCGCCACCTCAATGCCGGTAACTATCCGCGTGCTCGGGCTCAATCCCACCTGCGGATCGACCCTTACCGATCCCCGCGACGGGATCTCCTACCGCACTTCATCTTCGCTGGTGCCAGGGAAATGCTGGATGGTCGAAAACCTCCGGTATGGTCAGGCTCCTCCAACCTCTGTTTCTCCCCAAACCGACAACTGCATTGTCGAGCGAAACTGCCTGACATCCGATGCAGCATGTCTTGCTTATGGAGGCCTTTACCAATGGGATGAGCTGATCCAGTATGGCATCACCGACGCCCCGGCTTACCAGGGCGTTTGCCCTCCGGGATGGCACATCCCCTCCGCCGCCGAATGGACGGACCTGATCGATGTGGTGGTAAATCTTCCGGGTGTTCCCGGCGACGGGCTGGCAGGAAGCTATCTCAAAGACCAGAACATCTCCAATGGCTTCGATGCCCTGGTTAACGGAATCTATTACCTTGACAATTTGTGGGCATACACTACCGGCCTTGTTACAGGAACCATGTACTGGACCACCACGCATGATGCCAGCTATCCCGAACGCGTGGTGACAAGGGGAGTAAACAGCGTCAATTACAGTGTGGCTAACTATCCCGCTTCCCGGGCCAACGCTTTCCCCGTGAGATGCGTTAAAGATTAGGAGTATAATTTCTATCAGTAATAAATGACTTAAAAAAACAGCATTACCATTCTATGTTTTTACGTTTAAAACTCATTCTGATAGTCATATTAGCAATTTCTTTTAACCAGGAAATTTTCTGCAATACTAAATATTTCAAGCCTGAAAATTATTTAAGAAGATCAGGAAATGACCATGATTCAGCCATTTGTAAAACACAATCAATAGATGATTCGATAAAAATTGAAAGGTTCGATCATTCGGACACCCTGTATGACTTTTACTACCTGAAATTATCTTTATTTCAATCTGATTTTGAGCGTCTTGATTTCTATGACAAGGCTTCATTACATGGAATTTTTATCGTTGATAAAAATGATTTTCACAATGACTCGGCCCTTTTTTTAACAGCTTTGGATCGTGAAAAGGTCCCGGTCATAATTAAAGATATATACTTAAGTGTACTGGATGCCAATTTACATACAAGTGAAAATACCAAAATTGAGATTCTGCATAAATCGCTTTTTTACAACATGGAATCCTCATCCAATGTTTCAGACCATCAAAAAGCTCCGTTAGCAGAATTCCCGTGTTCATCTGCAGATGTGGCCTGCTCAGCGAACACCTATTCATTCATGTCAAATACCCTCGGAGAAGCGCCAGCCTCAGTAAATGGTTATCCTAATTATGGATGTCTTGGTTCAGCACCTGCCCCTACATGGTTTTTCATGCAGGTTGGGGTCCCAGGAACAATCATAATCACCATTACACAAAAAGCATTGATAACGGGCATGCCGTTGGATGTTGATTTTATTTGCTGGGGCCCTTCTGACAATCTTACCGAAGGATGTGCCACCGGGCTGACCGGAACTTGCAATATTCCAACGCAACCTGCATGCTGTAATAACATAGAGTGTCCTCCGAATTTTTACCCCCGGGGGAATATCGCTGATTGCAGTTATTCAGGAAATGCAACGGAAACCTGCACCATATTGAATGCCCAGATCGGCGAAATGTACATTCTTCTTCTAACTAACTTCAGCCGGCAGCATGGAACAATAACATTTTCGCAAACAGGTGGCAACGGTGTAACAAACTGTAATATTGTCGTTTTCTGTTCGATGTTGGCGATAACAGCAAATCCCACAGCCTGCAATATGGCGAACAACACCTTCTCCGTTGCCGGGAATATTGAATTCAGCAACCCTTCCCCAACCGGAACTTTAACCATTACTGATGTTACTGCCAGTCCTCCCATCGTCCAGTCTTTCAATCCCCCGTTCATCAGTCCATTGGCCTATACCCTCGACAACATCCCTTGCGATGGAGCTGTTCATTCCCTTGTTGCCGTGTTTTCCGATAGCCTGTCCTGTAATCTTACGCAAACATTTGCCTCTCCAAATGCCGGATGTCCCTCGGGAACCATCAGCGGAGGCGGGTCGATCTGCAACGACGGCATCAGCCAGACAACAGTAAACATCAACATCAGCGGACCTCCCGGGCCTTACAGTTTCACCTATGCCATTGATGGCATCAGTCAGCCTCCGGTTACAAATTACAGCGGCCCGCTTCCCTATTCCATCAATACAAAAATTCCCGGAGAATATACCCTGGTCTCGGTATCCACCCCGGCATGCACTGTAGGAGGTACCGTTTCGGGTAATGCCACCGTTATCGTTCATCCCCTGCCACTTCCCACGATCACAGGGGCAGGGGCAGTTTGTACGGGGACTACTGATGTAACCTATGTTACCGAACCTTTCATGACCGGTTATAGCTGGGTTGTATCTTCAGGAGGAACCATCACGGCCGGGGGCAACACCAATTCAATCAAGGTAACATGGAATACAGCAGGCGCCGGGAGTGTGTCCGTTAACTATACAGATGCAAATGGATGTACGGCCGCCTCAGCCTTCATGAAAAACGTAACTGTTAATCCGTTACCATCTCCGAACATTTCCGGACTGACCTCCGTGTGCGTTGGCCAAACCGATGTGACCTACACCACAGAACCCTCCATGACCGGTTATACCTGGACCGTTACATCGGGTGGGACCATCACGGCGGGAGCCTCTACCAATTCCATCAAGGTGACCTGGAACACGGCTGCACCCAACCAGTCTGTGAGTGTGAATTACACGGATGGAAATGGCTGCACTGCAACATCACCAGCCATCAGAAACATAACCGTCAATCCTTTGCCATCGCCTACGATTATAGGACCAGCGTCGGTTTGCGATGGGACCACGGGTTCGACCTACGATACGGAGCCCTTTATGACAGGCTACACCTGGACTATATCTTCAGGCGGTACCATCACATCCGGCTCCGGTACAAGGACAATCAAGGTGAACTGGAGCAGCGCTACCTCAAATCAGTCGGTTACTGTGAATTACGCCAACTCTTTCGGATGTTCCAATTCATTTGTCTATCCCGTCACGATTGTTCCCCTGCCCGTTTCGACCTTTACTACCAGTACGCCTTCACCGGTATGCCAGGATTCGCCAAATCCGTCATTATATACCGTTGATCCCGGTGGCGTTGCAGCCACCTACCTCTGGCAGGTGACTCCACCTGCTCTGGCCGTGATCGCCGATGCCACAGCAAACCCTGCCTCGATAACGTGGAAACTTTCCGGCTCTTCGGCGCAAACGGCGCAACTCAGTCTCACTGCAACTACTGCAGGGACTACCCCGGTTTGTGTCTCCTCCTCTTCCCCCTTATCCGTTTTAATCAATCCAAAAGCCCAGACGGCACTTACATCATGCGTTGACCCGGTGACAAGCCGTAGCGCAAAACCATTTATACTGAAAGGCGGAACCCCGCTCTTTACCGGTACTCCCCCACAGGGTGAATACCTGATCACCCCGGCTACTCCAGCCCTGTATTATCAGAACGGAAACTATTATTTTGACCCTGCCCTCGTTGCCGGAAGTAGTCCGGCCTCCTTTGAGATTACCTATAAGTATACCAACCAGTACAACTGCCCCTCCATCACAGTCCCGGTACTTCTGAACGTGCTCGGTCTAAACCCAACCTGTGGTGCATCGGTGATAGATATCCGGGATAATGATGTCTACCTTACAAAGTTGATCGCCGGCAAATGCTGGATGCTGGAAAACCTCCGTTACGGGACAAAGATGAATGCGCCGCTTCAACCCCAAACCGACAATTGCCTGGTTGAAAAATATTGTCTATCATCAGATGCTAACTGCACAGCCTATGGCGGACTTTACCAATGGGATGAACTCATCCAGTATGAAGCTACGGCCGGACCCGGTTACCAGGGTGTCTGCCCGCCGGGATGGCATGTCCCATCGCAACAGGAATGGCAGGATATGATCAATGCCGTGGCCAATGTTATCCCCGGGGATGGAATGGCGGGAGGAACGCTGAAGGATCCCTATGCCAGTTTTAATGCGTTGCTGAATGGGGTTTATTTCCTGAACAATCTATGGGCCTATACCACCGGGAGTCCGACTGCAACCATGTTCTGGTCCTCAACACCAAGTGGCACCTCCCATGCGGTGGCCCGGGGTCTGAATAATTTTAATTACAGCGTTTCTTTCAGTGCATCCTCAAGGGCGAATGCTTTCCCGGTGAGGTGTGTGAAGGATTAAAATCGTGACACGTGACGAAAAAAAATCGTGACGCGTGACGAATGAAAAACAAATGAAGATAATTAAAGGATTATTTATTTGCTTTTTTACATTCTTTATTTCGCTGGGGGTTTCCGCGCAATTGACGGTCACGCCCGGTTCTGTATTCGTCATGACCCCTCTGCAATTTGTACAAACCTACCTCGTCGGGAGCGGGGTTGTGGTCTCCAATGCAACTTTCAATGGTTCTGCAGCTGCGCTTAATTCTTCCTTTCGCCCCGCGTCTACCATTGATCAGATTGGTTCCTTCAGCACTACAGGCACAGCCACAACCGAACTGGGAATTGAAGGCGGAGTGTTATTTTCTTCAGGCCATGTTCAAAACGCAGTGGCTGGTACTAATCCATCCACTGCTACAGGAGGGTTAAGCGACCCTGATCTTGTGATCCTTGCTGGCGCACAAATAAAAGACAGGGCAGTTCTTGAATTTGATTTTGTCCCTGAAACCGATTTAGTGAGTTTTAATTATGTTTTCGCTTCTCTTGAATTTGATCAATATTGTAATCAATTCAACGATGCCTTTGGCTTGTTTTTAAGCGGTCCGGGCATTGCAGGCGGATTGGGGTTTGTAAATAATGCTGTAAATATTGCCATTTTGCCTGATGGGTCAAACTATGTCAACATCAACAACATATGCGCTGAGGATAACGGAAACCATGACCGGGGTGTTTATTCCTGGTGGAATGAGCTAAAACAAAATTTTTCATTGAATCGTTATACTTATGTCTTTACAGCTAGTTATACTGTACAATGCGGACTTCTTTACCACATGAAATTTGCCATTGGTGATGCGGGAGATGATATTTGGGACTCAGAAGTTTTCCTTAAACAAAACAGTTTTTCCAGTACCAACATCACCCCCAGCCTGAACTTCTCAAACCCATCAACCGGCCAGATCCTGGTACCTGGCTGCAGCACCTCCGACTTGGTATATACTGTGCCGCAGGCACAGCCATCCAATATAACAATAAACCTTTCAATCGATCCTACCGGAACAGCCACACAGGCCAACATTCTTCCAAACCCGTTCCCGACACAGATCGTCCTGACTGCCGGACAACTCCAGACCACACCCATTCATATTGAGGCTGTGCAAACTGCCATCCCCGGCCCGGATAAAACGCTGATCATCAAAGCATCCGTGACAAGCTGTTCTGTCATCAGTGAGGTTTCCAGCTCATTTACCATTAAATACAATGATGTCTTGTCGGTGACAGCGCCACCCCTTACCATTTGTTCCGGCGGTTCGGCCACCCTGACGGCTTCGGCAACCGGAGGACAG